>OZSS01000623.1_pt1 | contig 17055 bp, 19 predicted proteins | sample 1779911 | NCBI WGS metagenome assembly OZSS01 (sample SAMEA2603589, study PRJEB24840) | metagenome | biome: Water; feature: Photic zone; material: Seawater sample | place: Mediterranean Sea | collected 2013-11-12 | depth 10 m | reverse complement strand
TTGAGTTGTGGTGTCACTTTTAAACTTTATTTACAAATAGATATTCGTCTACTTTTTCTTTTTAGCATGATCTGAAACAAATAACTCAGCTCCATCACTTTCAGCAATTCCAAAAAGACGGAGCATATTATTTTTTTGCATATCTTTAAGCCAAGAATATAGCAAATCTGATCCTAGGCCCTTATTTTTGAAAATGGTTACCACAATGCCCTCTTCAAGACTCGAAGTAATTAAATCTGCATTTGATCTAACTTTTGAAACAGCTTCAGCCATTAAGTCTACGATTTCTAATCCTGTTGGAGAAGCTTCAGAAGATTGGGCTATATAACCTGATTTGGCTGTAGGATGATCAAATCCTCGTAATAGGGGAATTTCTGCATCATAAATATTTGCCAATAGACCAGGAAATGCAACGATAGTATTAATTTCACAATCAAGCATCATATCTTTAACACTTTGTTCGTCTGTTTGAAGGCCAGAGTGATGCAGATATGACTTTATAAAATCTCTTCTATACGTAACGTTGGTGAACCTTGATCCTAGCCACATCATGTATGGCAATCCAAAATCCATTACAGCAGCCCCAACTTGCACAAGATCATAGTCTATTATCGTTAGCTCTTTCGTATCAGGATCATATAATATGTTATCAGGCTTAAAATCATTGTGAATGACTACCTGCCGTTTTGCAGCTTTCGAAATAGGAGAAAAAGCCTCACACTGTATAACTTTTTCATAAACTCCAGTTCGTACACCAAGGTCAAAAACCTTTTTAGCAATTTTGGGGTCTGGATTACCTACTCCAAGGACTGGCATTTTAGTATCAATTCCAGACCAAGGTAGACACCAAAATGGAGCATGAAGTGGGGCAGAAGATAATGCTGAAGACAAAAAATTAGCGCCCTCTAAAATTTCAGCTTTCAATTGATCATACCAGCTAATTGGTGCTGAGTGCAATTTTGCTAAAACTTGAGCTATTTTATCGGGTGGTGCTAAATCTTCATTAAAATGAAAGAAATCCTGCATTACAGAAACTCCAGCTGAACGCTCAATATGGAAATCAATTCCTTTTAATACAACTGGTGGAGCAAGATTTTGAGATCGAAGAACTTCAGTTGCAAGCGATACTCTCTTTTGAGTTATTGGATGTGAACTCATTATGCTTTTGGAACTACTAACTTTGACAATGCATTTTGGAATGTCGTCAATTGAACAGATATACGTTTTAGCACCGCTATTACCAGAAACATCTTTCACATTTACAATTTTGTTTTCCGACGAATTTGGCTCAACTGCCTTTAATACCAACTCTTTAATCTCATCAAAAGACGCATTCTCAAGCTTTAATTCTGAAAATTCCGACATGTTGCTTTGCCTATATGATTGCCTCAAATCTCTAATTGTCTAGTATGAAACTATTTGTGAATAGATCAAGATGCTTAGGGATTTTTTGAGGCTTAGTGGCCCTCTACCACACTCCTCTGTAAGCCTTTGTTATCTTGGTTATATTTTACCAGATAATCTCTTCACCCACAAATCTTTATACAAACTGTTTGTCGATGTGTGTTGCAATTGGTGCAAAGTGGCTTGACCAACTTCCATTGATCAAGCCATAAATGACTATGGAAGCAAAACTGTATCAATGATGTGTATCACTCCATTGTCTGCATTGACATCTGGTACTACGACAGTGGCATCATTTATCATTACTTTTCCGCCCATTAACTTTATCGATAGAGACTTACCGTTTACTGTTGGCGCCTCCATATCGCCTTTTATATCAGACGACATAACCTTACCCGCTACAACATGATAAGTTAAAATTGCGGCAAGCTTTTCCTTGTTTTCTGGTTTTAATAGATCAGTCAGTGTTGCTGAGTCTATCTTTGCAAATGCCTCATCTGTTGGTGCAAACACTGTAAATGGACCTTTGCCTTTCAATGTCTCTACAAGACCAGCAGCCTCAACTGCGGTTACCAAAGTTTTGAACTTTCCACCTTTTACAGCTGTTTCAACTAGATCAGGCAAATGCCCTCCCGCATGTCCAATGCTGGTAAGCCCAGTAAATAATGAAGTTACAAAAAATAATATAATACCAAATTTTTTCATTCAATTTCCTTTCAATTATCGAAGCCAAGAAATATTGTTAGTCTTAAAGGTTTCAATTGAAAAAAATGCAGATTAGATATCTAAATAATGCTGTAAAGTTGCGTCAAAATGTAACTTGTAAAAATTATTTTATCCTCTCGACCTAACCTGTCCAAATTACTCTAGAATTACTACTCTATGACCCTATCACGACGTATGTCCGTCTTTATGTTAGCAATCATTTCTATTGAAATATTGTTACTGGTCTTGGGACCTGGCTATAGGCAAAGCGCTGTCTTTTATTTCTCGTTTGCTCCATTGGATTTGACTCGTTCATACAAAGAAGTATTTTTTTTCCAAAAATATCTGATGTTTATTTCTTATGGATTTATTCATTCGAACGTAATTCATTTATTAATAAATGTTATAGCGCTATTTTTGCTGGGAAACATCCTGAGAAAGTTAGGAAAAGACAACCTTACATTTTTAATACTTTTTTTTTCCATTCTTGGTGGGGCAACTTTTTACTATTTCCTCGAACCAACCAGTCCAGTGCCGTTGATTGGAGCTAACTGTGCATCTTTTGGATTATTAGCATTTGTTCTGAGTGAAGAATTGATAAAAAGATTAAGGAGGAAGCGTTCAGTTAATCAGATGGTGTATGTTTTATTAATTTTTATCTTTGCGCATATTCTATATTTTTATGCGTTCTCTGCAATACTGCCTGTATCTATAATATGGCAGGGACACTTGGGTGCTTTTTTAGTTGGGGCAGTTATAGCCCTTGTATGCCAAAAAAAAATTGATAGAAAAGATTTCTGATATATCAAATCACCACATTGAAAACGTTATTTATTTTATAAAGGATTAAAATGATTACAAATAGCTTAACGGTTGTGGATTGACCCTCTGCCATACTCTTCTGTAAGCCATTGTTATCTTGAACATATTTTACCAGATAATCTCTTTACCCAGATATCCTTTTTACCTCTTATTAAGCTCAAAAATCCTCTAAAAAATATTTGCGTTTAAAGTCGAAATAAATCCATTCTGGGCATTAAGCCCAAAAGATGTTTGCTATATTCATGATTCGGGTGGTCAAATAGCGTATCTGTTTCTGCTATTTCACATATTCGACCATTTTGCATCACGGCAACTCGATCACACATTTGTCTGATTACAGGTAAATCGTGCGAAATAAATAGCATTGTAAGACTTAATTCCTCTTGTAAATCTTTTAATAAATTTAATATGTTAGCTTGCACTGAGACGTCTAATGCTGAGGTTGGCTCATCACAAATAAGGATTTCTGGTCTTGATGCAAGTGCTCTAGCGATTGAAATCCTTTGTCTCTGACCACCAGAAAACTCATGTGGGTATTTTCTAAGAGAGGTGCTTGGCATGCCAACAAAAGAGATCAAATCTCGTAAAACTACGGATGTTTCACTTTTATTTCTAGTTGATCGATGAAAACGAATTGGTTCAGATACTATATCTTCAACGGTCATCCTAGAATTTAGAGAAGAATATGGATCTTGAAAAATCATTTGCATTTTTCTTCTTATTAGAGAGGTTTTAGTTTTTTCGGTTTTCTGCAAAACGTTATGGCCAAATATATCAATATCACCTGATTTTGGTGTATATAATCCTGCAATTAGACGGGCTAGAGTGCTTTTTCCTGACCCGCTCTCTCCTACTAATCCAAAACTTTCACCTGTCTTTATCTCAATCGATACATCATCCACAGCTTTTAATGAAATACGATTTTTGCGAAATAAAGCCTTCCGAATAGAAAATTCAATTGATAAATTTTTTACGGAAACAGCTATATCATGGGTCCTGGAGGGTTTATTTCTTGAAAGCCAGTGATCGCTTACATTTTCGAGAGTAACTTTTTCTGTTGATCCATCAATGTAGTCAACAACAGTAAACCGATGAAGCTTTTGATCTCCACTGGGTACTGCAGATATTAAACTTTTTGTATAGTCATGTTTTGGCTTTTGAAGAACCTGAGTTACTTCTCCCTGCTCAACAAGTTGTCCGTTATACATTACCGCGACCCGATCAGCGATCTCTGCTATAACTCCTATATCGTGAGTTACAATTATAACCCCTAAGTTGCGCTGCTTACACAGCGATTTCATTAGATCCAAAATTTGTTTTTGGATCGATACATCTAACGCAGTAGTAGGTTCATCTGCAATTATTAAGTCAGGGTCACCAGCCAACGCAAGAGCAATAACTACTCGTTGCCGCATTCCGCCGGAAAATTGATGAGGGTAGGCGTTTAAACGTGGTTCAGGATCTGGGATGCCAACTGAGTCAAGTAGCTCAATTGATTTCTCTCGAGCGGATGCTCCAGAAATTTTCAAAGTTTCAATAAGTGTTTCTGATAACTGTTTGCCAATAGTCATGAGTGGGTTTAATGAAGTCTGAGGATCTTGAAAAATAGTACCTATTTTTGTTCCTCTTAACTTTCTCATCTCCTCGTTAGATAATTGATCTATTCGTGTTCCATCAAAAATAATTTCACCTCCTGAAATAAGGCCGGGGGGTTCTAAAAGATTTATAACAGAATTGCCTACAGTTGACTTGCCAGCACCGCTTTCTCCTACCAAACCTAGGACCTCACCCTTAGCGACCGCAAGTGAGACCTTATTTACAGCTGAGACTTGCCCTCTGCGTGAAGGGAAATCTACACTGAGATTATTGATTTCAAGAAGATTGGTCATCGTAATTTTGGATTGAGTGCATCTCGCATCCAGTCCCCTAATAAATTTACAGAAAAAACCAATATTATTAGAGCAATAGCTGGAAAAAGAGTAATCCACCAAAGTCCAGAGAAAAGGAATTCATTTCCTACCCTTATAAGTGTACCTAGCGATGGTGTGGTTGGTGGTATACCTTGGCCAAGAAAACTTAAAGTTGCCTCCGCAATAATCGCAAGTGCGAGACCGATAGTGGCGATAACGAGGACAGGGCGAAGTGTATTTGGTAAAATATGTCGCAGAATTATTGTAAATTTTGGCAATCCAATGAGCTTAGCTGCCTGAACATATTCTTTTTCAGCCTCCACAAGTGTAGCGCCTCGTGCAACTCTTGCAAACTGAGGCCAATCTGTAAGCCCAATAGCGACAATCACAACATAGATTGCAAACTCCTCGCGTAATTCTAGAGGCAGGGCTGCTCTACCAATCCCGTTAATGAGTATTGCAACTAAAATTCCTGGGATGGTAAGTTGCACATCCGCTATTCGCATAATAATTGTGTCTGTAAAGCCTCCAAAATATCCTGAAATCACCCCTAAGGTTACTCCTAGCAACATTCCTAAAAAAACAGCTGCTATGCCAACAAGAATTGAAATGCGTCCACCGTAAAGAATGGTCGAAAGCATGTCACGTCCTTGATTGTCCGTTCCAAGAAGGTATGCAGACGATCCTCCATCTGCCCAGGCTGGAGGAAGTTTCCCATCCCATAAAGAAATCTGTGCGGGATCAAACGGATTATATGGTGCAATTAAAGGTGCTGCAAAAGCAGCGGTAATCGCTATAAAAGTGATGCATGCTGCTATTATAGCTCCTGGCGTAGTAAAAAAAGAATAGACAATATCATTGTCTAGAAATCGCTTCCAACGAGATTTTAATTGGTCTAATTTTTCCAATTTATGATCCTCCGCGTCTTATTCGGGGGTCAACAATAAAGTAAAGAATGTCGACCATAAGATTTATCACAACAAAAAGCAAAGCAACAAAAATTAAATAGGCTGCCATTATAGGCACGTCCACAAAATCTACTGCTTGGATAAACATCAAACCAGTTCCTGGCCACTGAAAAACCGTTTCCGTGATAACGGAATAAGCTATAAGTCCTCCGATATTTAAGCCAATTATTGTTATTACAGGAACAAGTGTGTTACGCAGAGCATGCCCGAAGTGAATAGCTCTGTTCGCTAACCCCCGAGCTCTCGCAAACTTTATATAATCTGATCTCATCACTTCCAGCATTTCTGCTCTAACAAGCCTCAAAATCATTGTGAGCTGGAAAAGCGACAATGTGACTGCCGGTAAAATTATTGACCTCCATCCATCGACAGTGAGTAAGGATGTTTTCCACCCACCTAGTTCAATTACTCCCGCTCTACCAGAAGAAGGCAACCATCGTAGATACACCGCAAAAAGATAAATCAGACCTATACCGATGATGAAGGTCGGTAAGCTTACACCTATTAGACTAACGCTCATTATTATCTTACTTACCCAAGAATAACGTCGGATACCTGTATATACACCAAGAACGATCCCTATGAACACAGCGATGACTGCTGAAGCAAAAACCAACTCTAGTGTTGCTGGCAGCCTCTCTAATATTAATTGACTTACTGGCTGTTTAATTCGGTATGAAAGTCCAAAATCCCCTTTTACAACATTAAGCATAAACCTCTGATATTGTACGAGAATTGGATCATCTAATCCAAGTTGTTGCCTAATTTCAATTCTTTGTTCTCTGGTTGCGTCTTGCCCAACCATATTATTAACGGGATCGCCAACAAAATTAAACAACGAAAAGCTGATGGCTGAAACAACTGCCATCACCAAAAGAGCCTGAGCTAACCGATTAAGAATAAAATAAAACATGAAACCTTTTAATAAAAGGGGTGCCATAAAAAGGGCACCCCTAATATTGATAATTTTATTTGAAGACTACATAGCGTGGTCTTAAATGGTCGTCCGCAGCAATTGGCACATCAACATCATCTTTCATGCTCCAGCCAAGTACCTGGTGGTGAATAGGCAGATATGGCATCTCTTTCTTAATTATTTGCCAAGCTTCATCTATTAGAGCCGTACGCTTTGGGATGTCAGTTTCTGTCTCAATCAGCTTGGTAATTTCATTTACTCTAGCATTATTGTAACCAATACCGTTCCATGATCCCTCTCCGTCAAACAGGTAGGAGAAAACGTAGTGGCTATCTAACGTGGACACACCCCATCCTAACATGTAAAAGTCGGAGGTTCTTTTTTGAATCTTTGGGAAGTGCTGTGCTTTTGGTATAGCGTCTAGGTTCACTTTAACTCCAATTTTCGCTAACATCGCAACAGCGGCTTGACAGATTTTTTCATCGTTATTATAGCGGTTATTTGGACAATCGAGCTGAATTTCAAACCCATCTGCATAACCAGCTTGTTCCATTAAGCTTTTAGCTTTGCCTAAATCGAAACCGTACTGCCTATCGAGTTCAGGGGTATTTCCTAACACACCTGGCGGTGTAATAATACCGGTAGGAAATGATAATCCGTCCATAACAACTCTCTGAATGGCATCTTTATCTATTGCAAGATTGAAAGCTTCTCTAACTCTTATATCTCTAAACGGATTTTTTCCTTTGATGTTTGAACTTCGTAATTCATCGACGCCTTGGTCCATACCAAAGAAAATAGAACGAACTTGCGCAACAGTTTTTGTCGTTAGACCATCTGTAGCTTCAATTCGCTTTAAATCCTGTAAAGGAGCATCCAATACGAAATCTACTTCACCAGATAATAATGCAGCAACGCGGGTTGCAGCATTTTTAATCGGTCTGTACTCTATGCGATCAACATTTCCAGGAAACATAGAATCTCCCCACCAATTTGAATTCCGGGTAAGCACGGAAAGCTCTTCTGGTGCTCTACTTGTAAGCATAAATGGTCCAGTTCCATTAGAGTTTCGTACAGAAAAAGTTTCTTCTTCTGCCGCAAAATCCTGTGGTTTTTCAACTCCATTAGCTTTTGCCCAACCACTATCCATAATGTATACATTTGTTAGTGTGTTGGGAAGAATTGGATTTGCTCCATCAGTAACGAGTTTCACTGTAAAGTCATCAATCACTTCAATTTTAGCAACAGTTTTTACTTGCTCTTTATAATCAGAAGACTCTTCAAGCGCTCTATTGAATGAAAAAACAACGTCTTCTGCTGTAAAGTTAGCACCATCATGAAATTTCACTCCTTGACGTAGTTTGAAGGTCCACCCATCTGGTGAAGCTGTCCAGCTTTCAGCTAATTCTGGAACAAGGTTCATTTCAATATCACGAGCAACTAGTGCCTCGTATATTTGTCCATTGAATGCAATTGTCGGACTCTCATTTTGGGAATGAGGGTCCATAGTCAATGCGTCTCCTTGGCTTGTCCAACGAAGGACGTTTTCAGCATTTGCAGCGGTTGCCGCGATAAGGGCAACTGAAAGCAGCTTTGCTAAATTAAAAAAGTTCATATTTACCTCCTAAAAATCATAATAATAAAAAGGCTAGGCTTGTTAGGTTTTAGTGTCTATAGTTTTTTTTTTAACTGTCGCGAAGTTAACTTTAATATGTCTGTATTTAACAAAGCTTTTTAATGACTTTACTCGATCGAGCCCTAGAAAAATCTGAAAATTTATTCTCTGATGGTGAATTTATTACAAAGCTATCTAGCTTAGTAAGCCTCGTCACAGATAGTAAAAATTCTATGTCTAACGATGACTTGACGAATTACTACTCTAAAGGACTCTTAGGTATTTTGGTGGAGTTGGGTATCCAAACAAAAATTATTGATAACCCTATTAAAAATTGCCCACCGTTTTTAATTGGAACGAGAATAGAGTCACCTAAATTAAAAACAATACTTCTATACGGACATGGGGATACAGTCCCGTTACAACAAGGGCAGTGGAATGATGGAATATGCCCGAATGAATTAAAAATCATTGGCGAAAAAATTTATGGCAGAGGCGTCGCCGATAACAAAGGTCAACACCTGATAAATTTACTAGCGCTGCGTTCTATTTTAAAAACGCGCAAAAAACTTGGGTTTAATCTAAAAGTTATTTTTGAAATGGGTGAAGAAATTGGTTCGCCAGGGCTATTTGAACTTTGCGAGCAGCACAAAGACTATCTGAAATCTGATGTCTTAATTGCTTCAGATGGTCCTAGGGTCGCCATTGATGTGCCGACATTGTTTCTGGGTTCAAGAGGAGCAATAAACTTTGAACTTGAAGTTAAATACCGCGAGGGTGCCCATCATTCAGGAAATTGGGGGGGCGTTTTAAGAGATCCTGGCGTCAGGTTATCACATGCGTTAAGTGTTATTGCGGATAAAAATGGAAAAATTTTAATAGAGAATTGGAAACCAACTTCTCTTACAGCAGAAGTGCGTGATCGTTTGAAATTGTTACCTTCCACTATTTCTGAAACCTTAGAAATTGATGAAAATTGGGGGGAACCTAAACTGTCTGCAAATGAAAAACTATTTGGATGGAACTCATTTTCTATTCTTGCTCTGGGTTCTGGCGACATTAATATACCCGTAAATGCAATTCAACCTTCGGCAAAAGCATTATGTCAGCTGAGATTTGTTGTCGGAACTGATGCAGACAAGATCATTTCCTCTCTACGAGACCATCTTGATCGACATGGTTTTGAAGATATAAAAATTATCACGGATAACGCCATAAATTTCGAAGCAACAAGAACTAATTTGAATAATATTTGGTTGGAAAAAGTTGAGGGCATTTTAGAGGAATTTCACGGAGATAAAATTCATGTGATCCCGAACCTAGCTGGCTCCCTTCCGAATAATTGCTTTACTGACGTTCTAAACGTTCCAACAATTTGGATACCTCACTCATATAAGGAGTGTTCGCAACATGCTCCAAATGAACATTTACCAATCAAGTTACTCAGAGATGCTCTTCTATTGATGACAAATCTATACTGGTATTTGGGTGAAAATGACTAATAAATTTAATTTATGAATGATTGATGACTTTTAATTCACGGGGAATTTTTGAAAGTATCTCTGGTCCATCATCGTGTAATATAACAATTTCTTCAAGCCTCACGCCAAATTTACCTGGCATATAAATGCCTGGTTCAATGGAGAAAGCCATTCCTGGCTCTAAAATAGTTTCCGAAGATGATGTTATAAAGGGTGCCTCATGGATTTCAGTACCTAGTCCATGGCCAGTTCTATGAACAAAATATTTTCCAAAACCTTCTTTCTCAATAGCCTCTCGAGCTGCTTTGTCTACATTTTTGGCAATTTCCCCAGGAATGGCCGCTTTCAAAGCTGCACAAATTGCGTCTTCAACAATTTGATGGACCAAAGCATAATCTTTGTGAGGATTCCCTATGGTCGACATTCGAGTTATATCAGATGTATACCTTTCAAATCTTCCACCCAGATCAATAACGATTGCCTCTCCCTCTTTTAATTTTCTAGATCCTGTTTGATGATGAGGGAACGCACTATTTTCACCTGACGCAACGATAGAAAACTGTGGTGATGCTCCTTGATCGGAGAAACTATTTTGTATAGCTAAGGCTATATCTTCTTCGGAAAGTCCTGGCTTTATTATTTCCCAGGCCCTCTGCATAGCTAGATCGGCTTGATGCGCATTTATCCGCAAAATCTTCTGCTCACCAGTATCCTTTTGCATTCTTAAAACCCCAATAGTTGATGATGTAAATAACCTCTTTAGATTTTTCAGTTTATCTTGGATAATTGCTGCATGATCGGCACGCATAGTATCATCAATAACAAAGGTCCTAAAAGAATGGCTTTTCATATCCGAAAGCACCCTATCAACTGCCGTTAATGGGCCAGATGCATCTGACCAATTATAAAATTCAATATCAGTATGTTGTCTTGCACTTTTTGCCTCAAGTTCAGGCATTAAAAAAGCAGAATCGGAGAGGGTTAGAAAAAATAAAAGTGGGCGCTCATCCGCATGCGGTTTCACTCCAATGAGCCAATTGAGATTTGCACCGGGCGCTAAAACTATTAAATCGACCTCTTGTTCCTCCATTTTATCGCGTAATCTTGTGATTTTATCCATGGTTACCTTCTACGTAAAAATTTTTTTAAACTACAAAATCGCAATAGTTTAAATAACTTTTCAAGCAAATGTAAGGAATTCAATTTAAAAATATTACTTAAGCATTTTTAAAAATTATGTGACCAAAATCAATTGCTCCAAGAAGGTCGAGAGGTTTGACCAACCCCTTTATCTAAGGTAAATATTATTTCTTTTTTGGTGTGAATTCATACCTATTTGGGGGGATAGATTAGTTCAAATAAACCTAAGCAATTGATTAAATTTAAAGTAAGTGGAATGTTGTGGCGGACAGGCCCTCTACCACACTCCTCTGTAAGCCTTTGTTATCTTGACTATATTTTAACAGATAATCTCTCTACCCACAAATAGTTATACAAATCCTTTAAGGAGCTAGAACTCTACAAATTCTACATGACTGTGGTGATAGTGGCTGATCCTATTTTCAAAAGCGGATGTAACTTTTATTCAAAAGAACCTCTGGGGTAATTTTTTGAATAGGTACGTGACATCCATTCCACAACTTCAGGATGCTGATCTACCAAACTGCAAATGCTTTTAATTTTTTGAAATTCATGTAAAACGTTTTTTGGGATGCCATCAATCGTCCCTGAAACCAACCAACCCATATTTCTCCAAAGAGCCAAATCAGCGATACTCATATTAGAGCCAACTGACCAAGAGCCAGATTCTGATAAATTATCTTCTAACATTTTTAGTTTCGTTTTCAGTTCTCCCGCAACTAGTTCTTTTCTATTTAGTAGTTTCTGTTTCTCTGAAACATCTTTTCCAGAAAATAATATCAAGCTATATATATCTGTTTGAACATCAATAAACTGATCGATTTTAGCGGCTAGTAAATCATCATCTTTAGGATATAAATCAGCTAATTTTCCACAGAATCTTGCTATGCCTCCTGTTTGGGCGACAGAAACACCATTTACTACTAATACGGGAAGTTGTCCAAATGGTATCAAGGTGCCATCATCCAAACACCCATTTGATTTTACTCTTTGAAACTCCTCTGAATCAATTCTTCTATCGTTAAACTCAATCCCACCCAAAAAAAGGGCAATCCTGGAAACCTCCGCTCTCCAAAAAGGAAAATCAAAATAAATTAATGTTATATCCATTTTTTTACTCTCATAATTAGTTCAAAATAAAAACTTACAGAACTGTACCTTAAATGCGATAAGTGACAAACTTAAAAAAAATGGAGTGAAGAATGGATAAAGACAACAGAGCAAAGGTCCTTGAAGCTTACAATCGATATCTAAATGCAATAATTGAAGCTGACATAGATGCGATAAATGAGTGCATTGATTATCCATTGGCTTATATTGGGGGAGATTCAGTTAAGATGCTCGATAAGTTCCCAATTGATCCGCAAGAGTGGAAAGAGAAAACTGGCTGGGCAACCAGTAATGCGTTTGAAATCGACGTGGTAGCCGTAACAGAAAAAAAGGCACATTTATTAATGCGAAACTGCAGAAGACTGCGGTATGATGGCTCCCTTATTGAAGAAGCAAGTGCATTTTATGCATTTAAGACCACAGACGCAGGATGGAAAATGTACGCATTCTCAGACATCACATTTCCAGCTTAATCGTTTACTCTACAGGCAGTTTGCGATTTATATAGACTTGTATTAACACCTCAATTGTAATGCCAAAATCTCTTGCATTTAATATATTGCTGGAGCCGTTGGCATAAAATAAATTTGGTTAATGCATACTTTAAGCAAATCGCTCGGACCTAATGTATCCAACAGATGTTGAGGCAAAATGCTTAAGGGGGATTTCTCTTGAGTTGATTGCCTCTATGACTTCATTGGAAACATTGCCATAAATCTCAATTGAGAAATGCGTTGCCAGCTCCGCATGCTTTTCTACGTACTCTAAAACAGGTGGATTATCTGCATGAAAAAGAAAGTCGTCACTTTTGCGATAAACTTCTGTCCAAACAAATTTATGCGGATCATCGGGATCACGATCAAAGGTATGAAGCAACATACCCTCCTCCGTATTTTCTACCGCACTGTCCACCTCTTCAGCAATTTCCAAATACGCGTCAACCATTCCTTCTTTAACTGTAATTCTAGCTAACAAGACAAAGGGATTTTCACTATCTCTCATTATCATTTCCTCCAAATCCTAAAAATAGTCATTATAATAGGACTCAATGGATAGATTAATAGAAATATTTCGTCGAGTTGCGTTTGTAACGATATGGATAATAGGGGGAGGGTTCGCGGTGATGTTCGTGCTTCTTAGCTTTCATGCTGACACTTTTCTTCGTCAAGTGATGATTAACTTAATGGCTCTAGGCTTTCTCGTTTTCAGTTATTTTTGTCACAAGCTTTTGAATTGGATTTTGACAAAAAGGGAAGAGACATAATTCTGAAATGAAGAAACATTTTTCACATTTCTTTTTTCTCACTAGCATTAATGTTAACTATATAGCTTTTTGTTTGGCTCATCCGAAGTTGCATAAACACCCATCTCTTGTGCCATAGTAAGAAAAAGTTTATCAGCCCCTATGGCTTCAAGCTTTTCGTGTATTTGATTTTCACTCTCAGCGATCCAATGACAAAACCAAAAATCCTGATCCCCTAGCCAGTGCTGGATACACTTTACTTTTTCTCCCTCAACTGATGCAAACCACTCTTTAGAGGTAATATCTTTATTATCTTCAAAATACGCTTTTTTAGTTTCCTCTGAATGGAATGTGTGAGTGCATATAAAATGCTTCATCCCTTATCTTTCCGTTACTTTGCTGAATTTTATGATTTCACATTACTATAGAAGCGATCAAGTTAAATCTTTGTAGTCAGGCCCTCTACCACACTCTTCTGTAGGCCTTTGTTATCTTGACTATATTTTACCAGATAATCTCTCTACCCACAAATAGTCATACAACCTATTTTTTAACATCAGCTCCTGCTTCTAATCCAAGAATTATTGGGCTTCCCAGTTCTTTTAGAAGTTCTGAAAAACGTATACCCTTATTGGACGGAGGTGGTTCTCTAATTTTCTTTACTTCAGGTATTTGAGTCCAACTTCTGTCAGGGTCATGAATAGAATTCACAATAGTAATTCCATAAGGTAAACTAAGCTCCTGATCTTTAGGATAATCGACCATATTAATCGCAATTGCTGGGTCCATTGAAGTATCAATATTTGTCAAGCAGTGACCCCCAATAAACATAAATCTTTGGTCATTATATGCAGGAAAATCAATACCTAATAATGAATAGCAAGCAACGCAGTAAACTCTTGTCGATTGCCCACCCTCTCGAAGCAGAAAGGGCTTCATGTATTCTTTACCGTTAACGTGTAAAATATCTGATGGAACGTAAATAGATTGCTGCAAGTCTTCGCCCTTCTGCCCTCCTTTAAATTCTGCCCATTTAACCGCTTGGCGACAATCTTGGCAGCCACACAGGAAATACCCAAGAGCTTTATCAGCGGCAAGAGTAATCTCGCATTTACCGCAATGACATTTTATTTTACCCATTTAAATTACTGCTGTTCCCCAATAATTATACCCAAGTACCTTTGTTGTTCCAGGTAGATACATGGTGTCTAAATTTTTTATTTTAAAACCACCTTTGACTATTAGTCCTGTTATATCTCTGTTCAAATTACATCCGCCGCAGAAGTAGGAATTTATTGGGTTTAGCCAATCCTGCCATCTTTTAATTGATGGGTCAGGAGCCATTCCGTGTTCACAATATATTAAATGGCCTTTTGGCTTAAGGACTCTTTTCATTTCCTTTAGGGCAGACATTGGGTCAGGAATTGTACAAAGAGCGTAGGTTAGAAGTATAGTGTCGACGCTGTTATCACCTAACGAGATATTTTCAGAAAATTCTTTCAAATATGTTATGTCTATTTCAATATTCTTTTTATCTTTTTGTGCAAGTTTAATCATCTCCTTATCTGGCTCAAGTGCATACAGTTTTTTAACATTTTGCGCTTTATAGAAAGGAAAGTTAAGTCCACTACCTGCGCCGATTTCCAAGACTATACCTTCACAAAGAGGAACAACTTTTTCTCTCTGCTTTCTTATTGGTTTTGTTGCACAGCAGAAATCAGTAACCTTTGGCAAAACATATTTCGAATAGAGGCCCATGACTTAATCCTTTTTATATTTTTTGAAAAATGGCTTTTTGAGCTCTTTGGGAGTTTCAATGATCTTGCCTTTGATCGTCTTAAAGAAAACCATTTTACTGGTGTTGGTAAATGAAACTTCCTTAGTTTCCTTTTTTAGAATCTTATGTATTGTTTTCCAAATTTTTGGTTTTTCTATATTTTTTGAATTGAATTCCTCGATCACAATATCTTCGTCTTTAAAAACTTCACTTTTAAACTCAGCGTGGCTCTTGAGCGTTACTACACCTACACCTAATTTTTCGAACGTCTCTAAGCGACCATCTTCCTCGCACTTTTGCCATAACGCTCTTATAGTATAATGATAATAGCCATATTCTGCCAAATGGCCAAAAGGATCAATAAACTCATTATCAACAGAAAACTCAGCAATAACCATATAAAGCCCTTAACTAAATCTATAATGAATATATATTTTTGAATTAAGAAAATAAAGTTCTAATATTGAACTTATTTTAGAACTGAAGGAAAAAACAAAAGTAAATTTATTAAATAATTGAAAGGTTTAAACGAATGAGCATTGCAAGGATCAATATGTTGGAATGGAGATCTGAAGAAGAATTTCTTGAAATATCAGATCAATTTAATAAGGAATCTGCAAAGACGTTCCCAGATGCTGAAATACTATTACGCATAAAAACCACTCCTACTTCAGTGATTGCTATTTCAGTTTTTCCAAATCAAGAAAAAGCTGATGAAGCTAAAATTCAAAGAGATAAGAATTTTGAAAAATATGGGGCGAAGGTAAAGGATCAGTGGTTTTTAGAAGGAGAAGTTGTACAAGCCTATGTAAAACCACAAAAGTTTGGTCAAAAAAAATAATGCTACTGATTTTCAAATAATATCTTATTTTTTAAAGGGCATAATTTGTCAATATAATTTATATAATGTATTATTTATTTTTACAGGTGCAATGATAGGTTTCTTTTCAACAATCATTTCAGTAATGACCCTCTACCGCACTCCTCTGTAGGCCTTTGTTAGCTAAAAGAAGTGTATGTTTATATATGGTTTGTACTACTAGATGTTTAGCTAATTACTTAAATTAATGAGAAATTGTGAAACTAAAATCAGGTTCTTTGCTCCAAATTTTCCAGTAAGCTTGATATGCGTTCAATAGTTCCATTTTCAGTGTAAGATTCTACCAAGCAGTCTGGTTTGTTCGTCCATGATGGTCTAGTGCCAGCCCAGATTTCTACTTTTGGCTTAAATTCAATTTGGTCTCTTAGTAATCCAGCAGGCACATAGATCATACCTTCTAGAACATCTGGTTGAGTAAATATCTTGGTGCTGCACATCCCACAAAAATTTACATGGAGACTTAGTTCACTTCCTCCAGCATAGGTATATGTTGAAAGCTCACCCTCTACGGATAACTCATCTCTAGAAATTGCATAACCCTCAAATGATCCATTAAACATGACCTGACAGTCAGTACAGTGACACATGAAGTGCATCATGGGATCGTGTTCAAAAGTAAAATTTACTTTTCCACATGCACATTTTCCAGAGTAAGCCATTGGTGTCTCCTTTTCAAATTCTTCAAACCCTAGTGAAATAATACCTCATTCTTAATTTAACGCAAAAAGGAGTGTAAAGAAAGAGTATGACAGATTGACCCTCTGCCACACTCCTCTGTAAACCACTGTTATTATGATATAAATTAAAAGATCATTTCTCTACCAACAAATAAACACACAAATAAGGCATTGCTGTGTACTATTTATTAGGTATTGCATGATTAAAATATTGATCTTGAGAATGATGATTTGAAAAGTGGTAGCTTGAAATGAGAGTTAAAAGTATATTTTTTTTCCTTATTTTTTCTTATTATTTTTTAAAAATACAACTCAATTATCAGATTGGGAAGCTCCAAGTGGTTTGAATGATGTATCAATTTGGCCAAATGATGGTACAGGTTATAGAATGCTTGATGGTATTGGAT
>OZSS01000621.1_pt1 | contig 17092 bp, 20 predicted proteins | sample 1779911 | NCBI WGS metagenome assembly OZSS01 (sample SAMEA2603589, study PRJEB24840) | metagenome | biome: Water; feature: Photic zone; material: Seawater sample | place: Mediterranean Sea | collected 2013-11-12 | depth 10 m | reverse complement strand
ATCATTACCTTCAATCGGATGACATCCAAGGCGGTGCTGAAGGATGTGGCCCGGGTGTTAGATATTCCCTATGGCGATGCCGACCGGCTGGCGAAATTGATTCCTGTCGTCCGCGGAAAGCCCGCCAAATTGAAGGCCATGATTGGTGAGGAGTCACCAACGCCGGAATTCCGCGAGAAATACGAATCCGACCCAGTTGTGAAGCGCTGGGTAGATATGGCCATGCGCATCGAGGGAACCAACAAAACCTTCGGTGTGCATGCAGCGGGCGTGGTGATTGCCGCTGATCCATTGGATGAATTGGTGCCATTGCAGCGCAACAACGATGGTCAGGTGATCACGCAGTACTTCATGGAAGACGTGGAATCCATGGGTCTGTTGAAGATGGACTTTCTGGGCCTCAAGAATCTCACGATGATTGATAAAACCCTGGAATTGGTGGAAGTCAGCAGCGGAACGCGGCTGGATCCCGACAAGCTTCCGGCTGAGGATGCCGACACCTTCGCCTTGTTGGCCCGTGGGGATCTGGAAGGCATCTTCCAGTTGGAGTCCAGTGGCATGCGACAGATCGTCCGTGATCTGAAGCCGTCCTCCCTGGAGGACATTTCATCAATCCTGGCGCTTTATCGACCCGGTCCTTTGGATGCCGGCCTGATTCCCAAATTCATCAACCGCAAACATGGCCGCGAAGCCATTGACTTCGCCCACACGATTTTGGAGCCGATTCTGAGTGAAACCTACGGAATCATGGTCTACCAGGAGCAGATCATGCGCATTGCCCAGGATCTCGCCGGTTATTCCCTCGGTCAGGCAGATCTGCTTCGGCGGGCGATGGGCAAGAAAAAAGTGGCGGAGATGCAGAAGCATCGCGGCATCTTCGTGAAGGGTGCTGCCGAGCGGGGTGTGGATGAGGCGGTATCGGATGAACTGTTTGATCAGATGGTGTTGTTCGCTGAATACTGCTTCAACAAGAGCCATTCCACGGCCTATGGCGCCGTCACCTATCAAACGGCCTATCTGAAAGCGCATTACCCCGTCGCTTACATGGCCGCCCTGCTCACGGTCAATGCCGGTGCAACCGACAAGGTGCAGCGTTACATCGCCAATTGCAATGCCATGGGCATCGAGGTGATGCCACCGGACGTCAATGCCTCCCGCACAGATTTCACTCCGAACGGCGATCGCATCCTCTTCGGTTTATCCGCTGTTCGAAACCTTGGCGATGGGGCCATCCGTCAGTTGATTCGTTCACGGGACAGCGATGGTCCGTTCCGTTCGCTGCCGGATCTTTGTGATCGGATCCCTTCCTCGGTGCTCAACCGCCGCGGACTGGAATCTCTGATTCACTGCGGTGCCTTGGATTCCATGGACCCAGCCGCCAACCGGGCCCAGTTGATGGCTGATCTCGATCTTCTCCTCGACTGGGCCTCGTCGAGGGCCAAGGACCGTGACAGTGGCCAGGGCAACCTGTTCGACCTGATGGCAGCTCCGAACGATGAGGACGGTGCGTCTGATCTCAGCCTCGCTCCAAAGGCTGCTCCGGTGGCGGATTACGGCCCAGCCGAGAAGCTCAAGCTGGAGAAGGAGCTGCTTGGCTTCTATCTGTCCGACCATCCGCTCAAGCAACTCACTCCCAGTGCTCGACTCCTTGCACCCATCGGTCTGGGGGCGCTTGAGGAGCAACCGGACAAGGCCAAGGTCAGTGCCGTCACGATGATCACTGAGTTGCGTCAGGTCACCACCCGCAAGGGCGACCGAATGGCGATCCTTCAGCTGGAGGATCTCTCCGGCAGTTGCGAAGCAGTGGTGTTTCCCAAGAGTTATGCCCGACTGGCGGACCATCTGATGACCGAAGCCCGTCTGTTGGTGTGGGCCGGCGTGGATCGACGGGACGATCGCGTTCAGTTGATCATTGACGACTGCCGGGCCATTGATGATTTAACCGTGCTTCTGGTGGAGCTTTCCTCTCAGCAAGCCAGTGACATCGCCATTCAGCACAAGTTGAGGGAATGTCTGAACCAATACCGACCGGACCGGGAGGAGCTGGGCGTCAAGGTGCCCGTTATTGCAGCGGTCCGCGATAGTCAATCAGTTCGCTACGTCCGGCTGGGTTCTCAGTTCTGCGTCAAAGATGCTGATGCAGCTCTGCAAGCGTTATCAGCCCAGGCCTTCAATGCCCGGAGTTCGGAGCCAATGGTGCTCGGTTGATTCAGTCGGTCTTGCTTTGCTGCTTCTGAGCTTTGATCGACTGGCGCATCCTTTGAACGTTGGGTTTGAGATTCTCCAGACCCAGCAATGAACCGGGCTGTGGATCCCAGCTTGAACTCAGCACGCCGAAACTCAGCCCCACCAACCCAAGCAGAAAAAAGAATCCGGAACCGGCCAGAGTCAGCCCTGGGGCAATATCTGCGATCCCTTTGGTGATCAGCAGATAACTCCCCACGAAGACGCCCATGCCGGCGACGGTTGGTAAACCGGTGAACACGGCCACGCGCCGGGCCATCCGGTCAGCGACATGACGCGGAATGGCCTCCTGACGGATGGCTGGATCGCTGGCTCCGCTACTGGACCCCACTTTCCTGGCCCCCTTGGGTTCAAAGGGCAGTGACTGTCGGTCCTCAGGCATGGTGCGCTTGCTCAGCCGCGGATGCCCAGTTTGGCGATGATTCCTGTGTACCGTTGCTCGCTCTTGTTGCGCATGTAGCTCAGCAGGCGCTTGCGGCGTCCAATCATCTTCAGCAGCCCCTGGCGTGAAGAGAAGTCGTGGATGTTGTTTTGGAGATGGCTGCTGAGGCGGTTGATCCGCTCGCTCAGCATGGCGACCTGGACCTCAGCGGAACCCGTGTCGGTGCCGTGGGTCTGATGGGTGTTGATCAGCTGTTGCTTCTCGGTGGTATCAAGCGACATGCGCGGGGTGCAGCCCTGTCAGTTCAAACGACTACCATACCCGGTCAAGGGGCCATTACTCCGACATCAGTTGGATACAGGCCCTCAGCCAGGCGTCGTCGTCTCCACTCGGTGGGCCTCCCCTGTCATTGAGCCGTTTGAGAGCGGAGTGGATTTCTTCGGTTTCGTAGCCGAGGGTCTCCAATGTGGAGAGCAGCTCCTGAGAAGCGGGATGGACCTCTGAGGGCTGACCATTCCCAAAGTCAACTCTGTCCTCCAGTTTTGAGCGCAGTTCGAGTGCCATGCGCTCCGCGGTGCGTTTTCCCACCCCCTGGGCACGACAAAGGGATTTGATGTCGGACTGGACTAATGCCCTCAGCAGCTCTTCCAGTTCGAGGGCATCAAGGAGGGCTAGTGCGGCCTGTGGTCCAACACCGCTGACCCCGATGATGTCACGGAAGAGATCCCGCTCCGCGATGGATGCAAATCCGAAGAGTTGAAGGCTCTCAGCGCTAACCACTTGATGAACCCATCGCTCGTAATCCCTCTCAGTGATGAGGGCGCTCCAGTCACGTTGAATCAGTTGTACTTCGTAGCCGATTCCCCCCGTGACAATTAGCGCAAAGCTGCGACTGCCTCGTTGAAAACGGTGCTTGATACTTCCCCGTAACCAGCCGATCATGGCTCAGTGTCTATGACTAAATCTTAAGGGTTGCCTCGCGAATATGGGATTAACAGTCTGTAGTCAATGCTTGACGTCTAATAAACCAGAACTATGATTCATAAGAAAAAGAATCTTAATGGTATTAACTCCTGAAAAATTAAGATTAATACCCATGGTGGTGCTGATTGTGATCGGCTGCTTTGGTCTGCTGACTTCGAAATCGATTCTGCGGTCGCTCTTTTCGCTTGATGTGATCGATACAGCAACAATTAGTATTTTTGTTCTAATTGCCGCGTCGGCCGGGTCTCAAACACCAATTGTTTCTGATTTTCGCTACAGCTCCTACTCGGATCCATACCCGCAAGCCATTATTTTGACCGCAATTGTGATTGGTTTTGCTGCCCAAGCACTTTTGTGTTCGATTGCCCTTCGCCTAGGGCGTAGCTCGCCATTACTGCGATACAAAAATCTGGAGAAATGATGGAATTAAGCATTCTTTTCCCGGCTTTAATCTTTTTGCCAGCAGCCCTTGGCTTTTTAGGTTGCATTTCTCCAAGGATAGTTTTTCCGATAAGTATTGCAATGCTGCTTTCTTACGCAGCTCTCGCAGTAAATTCAATTAATTCTGATTTCTCTTACGCATTCACCCTGATCGGCGATGGTGGAATTCAGTTTTCAATTGACCAATACACCTTTCCCTTGGTATTTGGGAGTTCCGTCACACTCCTGATTTCTTTCGGCCTTTTCTACAAGAAATTTTCTCATTACTTTTACCAAGTCTGCTTAGTTCTTTTTACGGCTTTACTAATTTCATTTAGTACTGTTGATCTGGTCAGCATGTTTATTGCATTAGAGCTGGTTGGATTTGCAGCATTCCTGCTCATTGCTGATCGTAATGATAAAAAATCTTTGTTCAATTCTTTTCAGTATTTAATCGGTGGCGGATTGGCCATGCTGATTTATTTGGTTGGAGTTGTGCAGGCATTTACCTATACAGGCACCTTTCTTATTGCTGACCTCGTGCGTGCTCCTGAAACAGCACTTTGTTTGATTGTTGCAGGCCTACTCACAAAATCTGGTGTTTTTCTTTGCGGGCTTTGGGTTCCTAATATTTACTCCCATGCCAATTGCCAATCTTCAGCAATCCTGTCTGGATGTGTGACCTGTGCTGGGATAGCTCCAATTGCACGGATGAGTCAAACTCTCGCACCAATTGGAGATTCCATGGTGGTTATTGGTGTCATTAGTGCCGTGGTTGCTGCAATTTATGCAGTTTTTGAACGTGAGAGTGGTCGCGCTCTGGGCTGGAGTTCTGTATCACAACTCGGAATTGCAATTTTGTCACCGACCTATGCGTGTATTTATGCGATGCAGCATGGGATTTGCAAAGCCCTTCTATTTTCGACGTTACACACAAATTCAAGCAGTCAATTAACCCATAACTCTCACAGCGCACTTGGACATCACGGTCATCAGTTGTCTACGAAGCATCCACCGATAGAGGAGTTTCTCCGGGTTTTAGTGTTTGTCATTGCCAGTTTATCAATTATGGGTTTTCCCTTCTTAACTGGCTTTGTCACAAAAAACTGGGTCAAAAGTGACTTACCATATGAAGCCAAAATTATTTACACTACTGCAGCATTATTAACATCGACAGTTTACGCACGTCTGATTTACGATAGAACATCTCACTACATCAAAAATTATGGAACGAAATCAATAATTAATCTCCAACACATTAGTCGTAATGTTATTGATATTCTCTCTACGCCCAGACTTTGGATTTTGATATTGTCCTTTTCGCTTTTAATTGCTTATTCCTTTACTCAAGGAGACATTTATTACGCTTCTTCGATAAGTTCTGCAATCACGTCTGCAATTCTAGGTGGAATTCTTTTTGTCTCCGTGGTTGGAATCCAAGCTGATGAATTCGTCAAGCCTGTTACGAGGACTTTGGATCTCGTGGGAGCGCCTTTTCTCGTCGCAGCTCTTTTGCTGGCCAATCTCCTGTATTTAAAAATCTGATGGCAAATTTTCTAAGACTGTGCCTTGTTTTGATTTTCCGGCTGACGTGCTGGTGCCTTGTCACATCAAACCTCGACCCTAAAAACATTCTATTTGGCCTTCTTATATGCATTTTAATTCCATTTGGTGACTTCAGAAAGCTTCAGCTTAATGTCCTCATCCCAGAAATACTATTGACTTTGAGATTGCCAATCGATATGTTAAAGGAAAGCATTCAATTAATGTTCATCTCTGAACCTTGCGACTCATTTGTAGAGGAAAAGGTGAGCGATCGCGCTCGAAGAGGTTCCAAGTATGCCGAGTTTCTTGACTTGTTCCGTATAACATTTACTCCAATGTCATTGGTCACACGCCGTAAGGATGTGGACTCCTGGAGAGTGCATCTTGTCGTTAATTCTACTGAGGTCAACTCAGAAGGAGGTGATCAAGCATGACTACGATACAAGCCGTTCCAGTGAGCGTTGTTGAGTATGCAGTTATTTACGGCATGCTAGTTATAAGCATGGTTCCTGTCATTGCTATTTCACGCACAAGAGATACTCCTGAAAGAATCGCATATGCCTCTAGTTTCGGAAGTAAATTAGCTTTAATCATTATCACAGCGGGCATCTTTCGTGGTGATTGGATGATTGGTTGTATTGGAGCTTTCATTCTTATTGTTGGGGATGCAGGAATGTTGATTCTTTCCCTTTTGGAGATGAAAATTTAACATGTTAGAAAATACTTCCACTTCTATTGTCTTTATTGGTCTTGTTTTCTGGCTCTGGGGAACTTTGCCTATTTTAAATCGACAACATTCAATCTTTTATAAATTACATACTCTTACTGTCGCTGACAGCGTTGGTTCACTTCTCATTATTTCCGCTTTATTGTTGAGGGCACCTCAATACTGGCCTCTGTTCCTGGTAACAGCTATTTCTCTTTCACTGTGGAATACTGTTCTCAGCTACATCCTTGGCAATACTTCTGATCGTTAATCATGACTGAATACCTTCGAACGCTACTGCTCTTTCCATTTGAGCTTCTTCTTCCTGTTCTGGGACTGTTGCTGATTCAGTCCGAGTCGCCTATTAATAGTTTAATATATCGCTCATTTCTGGGAAGCATTGCCGCTCTTATTTATGCACTTATTGGTGCTCCAGATGTTGCTCTAACAGAGGTCATGGTTGGCACTCTCCTCTCATCATTGATTTATATTGTCACGATACGTTCCTGCTATACAGTCGTTATAATCGTTGACCGAAGTTCCCCTCCTGATACTGCGTTAAAAGACTCACTCAAATTAATTTTTGACGAACTCCATCTTAAAGTTGTTTATCAAGAGGAGGATATGACTGAATCAATGGAACACAACTTTCAGTTCCTCTCCTCATCAAAACTATCTGGCTCCCCACATACACTGCTGTGTAGAACAACATTCTATGTTGAAGTTAAAACTTTGTTAGACGATATTTGTCAAACTACTGCCTACAAGCAAAATACTGCACTCTTTCAACTGAAGGAGGCGTTCTCATGACAATCCTATCCAATCTTCGTCGATTCAGGTTCACAACTGAAGTAGCAAAATCTGCTCTTTACCTTGCTGCTATTACAGCAGTGATGGTTATGATCCTATTTACGCGAGATGACTCCATAGCTCGCGATACTGAACAGATTGTTCAATACTTATCTGACTATACGCAGATTCCTAACGTTGTAACTTCAGTCATTCTTGGGACAAGGCTCTTCGATACGATCGGTGAGGTCACTGTATTTACGATTGCTGGTTTAGGTGTGAAGATACTTCTTCACGACGAAGACGCTGAAGAGCAGTTCGTGGGAATTGATGACCAAGTTATTCGTCTTTTGTTGGACTTTGCGGCACTTTTGAGCTGCTTCCTTGCCATCGATCTTGCCGTTAAAGGGCATTTGACGCCTGGTGGTGGATTTGCCTCTGGTGTTGCCGGTGCTACATCAATTACACTCCTTATGATTACAGGGCGCATTCAGAAAGTGGAAGCCTTCTACTTCGGAGCCAACGCCCCTGCTGTTGAGAAAATAGCCGTTGTTCTATTCATTCTTGTCGCCTTATTTACCTTCAGTTCTTTCCTTGTATCTGATTCTGTGTTTGCATCAATACCTCCAACAATTTATATTCCAGCTCTTAACATCATTGCTGCATTGAAGGTTACTATAGGTTCTTGGTCTATATTGCGTCTTTTCATAGTTAAGAGAGGGGTTCTCTAGTGATGGCCTATAGAGAGTCGGATGACTGGTACTTTGGTGATTACCTAGGCCGTATGCCTGGCCGTAGTTATTCACTATTTCTAAACCTTGTTATTATACTACTGTTTGCGCAAATTGCTTTAACAACTGAACCAACTGCTCACAGCAAGACTGGCGATATATTCCTTGATTTTGCCCTTGAGCTCATTGAGATTTTTTTTGTATGTGATTATATTGGTAAAATTGCAAACTCTTGGTCTAGATCTGATTACGGCCTGAAAAACTTTTTTGCCATACTATTTTCAAGGTTTGCTTTAATTGATTTTGCTCTTGTGTTTTTACTATTGACAGACTTATTTGATAATGATTCTTTTGTAGTAATTTTTACATATGTTTTCAAGGCGCTTTTGTCAATGTACTTTTCTAGTTTTCAATCTGTCATCAAGCGCGTAGGATTTATCGTTCTTGATTCACCTGCGTATACTTTTTTCCCGCTTGTCTTGCTCTCAATGGTGACCTATATAATGGCATTTTGTATTTATTTGTTGGAGAGAACAAATGATGCTGAACACTTCGGTTCGATTGTACGAGCTTTTTGGTTCTCTATTGTCACGATGACAACTATTGGATATGGCGATGTTACACCGACGACTTCGCTCGGAAAAATTCTTGCCATTGCATTCGGTATCATAGGGATTGTATGTGTGGCATTGTTGACGGCAAATATTCTTGAAGCAAATTCAAAATTTAATGAGCTCCAGTCTGATGCAAAGGTCTGACTCTGAATTAGCTGTGTTTCAGAATGATCAAAGATCTACTCGAGACCATTCCCTTAATCACGTGCTTGACGTTGGCACACCCTATAAGATATTCGAAGCATATATATCATCCTATTCGCAATTCATAGACTTCATTAAATTTGGCTGGGGAAGTGCATTGATTGATCCTGAGTTTAAGTTGAAGAAGCAATTATGTGATGAGTTCGATATTGTTCCTATGCTCGGAGGTACCTTTTTTGAATATATGATTCACCACCATAGTTTCAACCATTTTATTGATACTGTCTCTAGCTTTGGGCTTAAATGTGTGGAATTAAGTCGAGGAACGATTGACATTGAGGATGCTTTATATGCATCATATATTAAGTCTTTAGTGACTGATTTTTTTGTGATGAGTGAGGTCGGACGTAAGTCTGCAGATCCTTCCTTGGCTCTTACTTCTTCACAATGGCTTTCTCATTGCGAATTATCTGCCAATGCAGGAGCTTCCTTGGTGATTTTGGAATCTCGGGAGTCTGGACGATCTGGTTATGTTTCGACAAGCGGTGATGTTAATGCTGTGATGATTGACTCGATCACAAAAGTAGTTCCTGTGGATTCTCTTCTTTTCGAAGCTCCTATCAAATCGGTGCAGACTTTCTTGATCAAGCGATACGGGGCTTCGGTTAACCTCGGGAATTTGGCTTTGTCAGACTTGATGTCTGTTCAGTCCCTGCGATTTGGGCTCCGCTCAGACACATTACTTGATGTTCAGGAAAGTCTTTAGACGTGCTTTTCGTGTTTGTTTGATCCATGGTCATTCCCCTACTTTCCGCCTATCATGAGTCAGTACATTACCTTGAAAAAAGCGGTGGCAAGAGTTACTAGATTTGCATTTGTTCTTTTAATTGGAATAATATTTTCTCTTGGCTTTACTTTTCCTTTGAACGTCGAAGCTGCTGAAAATAGTTTTATCAATGATATTCAGCAGCGCGGTTTTCTAAAGGTTGGCTTGCCACCTTATAATACTCCCCCCGCTTATTATATTGATCCAAAGACTGACAAACTGTCGGGTTACGATGTAGAGTTGGCGCGGCAATTGGCGGGCAAGTTAGGAGTTAATGTCGAATTTGATCGGACATCTGAGAGCTTTAATTCTCTTGTGAAAAGGGTTGGAGCTGGCGATTTTGATCTGGCAATCGGCAAGCTTGGGCTCACTTATAACCGTTTGTATGATGCATTCCCAATTCAATACCTCAGCTTCCGCCACGCTCTACTTGCGAATCGCAAATTCATTTCTTCCTTAAAGGTTGATCCTGACGATCCTGAATTTGGCAGTGCCCTTAAAAGTTCGCAAATACGTATTGGTTCGATCTCGAACTCTACTTGGGAGACAGAGGCAAGGGTGAATTTCCCTAATTGTGAGTTCGTTGGTTTCTCCAGCTGGGATGAAGCTAAAAAAGCTCTGTTTGATGTAGATCCCAAAACAAACATGTCAACTATTGATGCGATCTATCGTGATGCGACCGAAATCAAGCCAATTGTTTATAAAAATCCTGATTTGTCGTTGGATTTCGTTCCAGTTATCTTTGATGACACTATTGACCGTAAATCTATATACCTCTCGGAAGCTGGGCATATTGCTTTCTCGGACTTTCTGATTACGTTCATTCGTCGTGAATGGGGAGAGGTAAAAACTGATCAGCGAATTCTTGATGATTTTCAGTCTTACTACCAGCCATCAATTAATTAATTTCTTCCTTTAGTCATGTCCTTCTCAACCTCTAATAGTTTTTTTCATCGGCTTTTCTCTATTCTTCCTGTACTGCGTAAGCCGCGAAACTTTTTCTTCTATATTCTTCCTTTTTCGATTGTCTTTGGTCGCATTATTCCGCCATCCTATGCATCAGCTTTGAATGAAGCTGGTCTGGCGATGGTTCAACTTATTGCTTTCCCGGCCATTCCTTTGGTCTTGTCGGCGGTGATGATCTCGATTTGTAATATATTTAGTGCGAATAACCGATCACGACTTAGTAGGGTTCGCTTCTCTGGTCGTTTCTTGATATCTCTGTCGTTGACAATCCTCTTGGCTGCTTTGCTAGCCATTCTTCTCTCGATCTATCAGTCGCCAGGTGTGTTGTCGCCAGAAGGTAAATTGTCAATTGGTCGGTTTATGCTTGACATTACTGATATACGTATCGGATCTGCTCTGGTTGATTCGGAAGCTGCGAGTGATTTTTGGATTGCGAAGATTGTTCCAAGTAATATCCTCGCTGATGCGTCACAAGGCCAGACGCTACGAGTGATTAGTGGTTCGGTTTTGGCTGGTATTGCAATGTCAAAGCTCAAGCCTTCTTTAACTGACCCTTTGATTTCAGTATTGAGAAGCGTCAATTCTACATCTGTTCAGGTATTGAATATTGTTCTCAATCTTGCTCCTCTTGTTCTGATCTGTTTGATATCAGGCGCGGTGTCAACCATAAATGCTGAGATTGTTGTCGCCTTGTTGAATTTCACGATCTGTGTATTTTTGACAGCTATAGCATCGCTCGGGATTTCACGCCTTGTTTTTCGGAGATTTACATCCACGAGCGAGCGTGACTCGCTCTCGTCTAATCCCATCGACTCGGTATTTCTGCTCAGTCTTTCGACCGGGAGCAGCATGACTGCCTATCCCTTGATGTATGAAACATTAATCGGAATTGGGAGGGACGAGTCTGAGGTTGAAGCGTCAGCCTCGCTGAGTTTGTTAATCGCTCGCCTAGGCAATGTCACGTACAATGTCATTGCGATCATGTTCGCTTTGAATCTTTATGAAGTAGGCATAACTCCTGTGCGGTTTTTCGAAATCGTCGTTCTAGGTGCGGTTACTGGAATATCAGCGGCAGGTTTGACGGGCGTTGCGACTGTCCCCACCATCGGAGTCGCTCTTGCATACTTCCAGCTTCCTGTTCCGCCTGTGCTTGTTCTTCTTCTTGCGATTGATCCGATTCTTACTCTTCCACGTGCTGCGACGACAGGTGTTTTGGCTATGGCCATCTCTGTTATCTCCTCAGGACGTTCTACTTCGACAGAATCTTCTTCGAAGTCTGGATCATCCTTTTCACTTCTCAGTCAGGATGGTGAAGCTCCCTCATTGGAAGGAGGCTGATGAAGCTCCTGCCAGGCATTGTTGAATTGGTTGAAATCCTCAGCAAATTCTTTATTTCTTTGCTGACGGTCTGTCTGTTGACGGCTTGCTCTGTGCGCAATGAACCACCGCGTGCCATTGTCATCGAGGCTTTGCAGTCTCAAATCCTCACGACTCAAGTCTCCATTGCCCAGAGTCTGGACTTAGAGCCATTAGCTTCTGCACCAGATGTCAGTCGTGTTCGCGTTGACCATCAAGAAGCTCTGCAGGTTGATGGAGAGCGTTTCGTTCATCTGGAAGGAAGTTTTGATTGGCAATTGCCTCGAGATAGTGTTCGCGTGGACAGTACTTTTGATCTTTACCTTCAGCGTGGTGCGCGTGGTGAGGGTTGGAATCTGGCCAGACCTGTCACCAGCGATGGTGATGAGGCCCAGCGTTGGTTGCTCTATCCCCTCGGCTTGCCCGCAAGTTGATCAGGTCTGACGGCTGGAGAGGCTGATGAACGAGGCGCTCAGCACCAACGTTGCACCCATGCAGGTGAATGCGGTGATCGATTCGTTGAACCAGATCCAGCCCCAGCTCGCGGCAAACAACACCTGCACGTAGTTCAACGATGTCGCCCTCGCCGCCGGCAGGCAGCTCAGCCCCTTGGTGACCCAGATCTGGCCAAGTTGGGTCAAGACACCGACTCCGAGTAACCAGAGCCAGTCCAGTCCCACTGGCCAGACTCCGTTTTGAATCACCATCGGCAGCGTCAAGGGAATTGACACGAGTGGGAAATAGAGAATGATCACCAAGGGGTGTTCGTTGGTGGATAGACGGCGGACGCACACGTAAGCCAGAGCCGTAAACAGGGCTCCGCCCAGGGCTGCCATTACGGGTTGTGTTGCCAGTCCGATTTGGCCCGCACCAAGCCATTCCGGCTGGATCACCATCACCACGCCGATCCAGCCCAGCACCACGGCGATGCCGATGCGACGGCGCAATCTCTCCCCCAGCAACAGCCAGGCTGCACCCGCCGTAAAGGTTGGGTATGTGTACTGCAGGACCGTTGCGGACGCCAGTGGTAGCGAAGTGATCGCTTCGAAGAAGCAGAGGAGAGCAATGCTCCCGCAAATGCCACGCAGCAACAGCAAGCGTCGGTTGCTGCCCAGGGGATTGATTCCTCCGAGCGCCATGGCTGTTCCCGTCAAGGCGATGCTCACAACCGATCGAACCAGCACGATCTCGCTGACGGGGATTCGCCCCCCCAGTTGCTTGACGCACACCGTCATCAGGCTGAAGGCCAGGGAGCTCAGAACCAGGGCCCTCGCTCCCTGCATGTCTTGGCGCTGCCACCAGGCCAACGTCTGTTCATCCATGGTTGCGCTGGTGCTCCTGATGGGTGGACGCCGACCTGCGACTTCGCAGAATGGGTCCATGGTTAATGCCCGCCTTCATCCCCGCACGATCGACGCCGTCAAGGAGCGGGCGGACATCGTCGATGTGGTGGGCGACCACGTCGTTCTGAAAAAGAAAGGACGGGAGTTTGTCGGCATCTGTCCGTTTCACGACGACAGCAAGCCGTCGATGACGGTGTCTCCCGCCAAGCAGTTCTACTACTGCTTCTCCTGTGGTGCGGGCGGCAACTCCATCAAGTTCCTGATGGAGTTTCAGCGGCAGAGTTTCAGCGACGTGGTGCTGGATCTGGCCCGTCGCTATCAGGTGCCGGTCGAGACCGTTGATGGTCCTCAGCAGGAGCGGTTGAAGCAGCAACTCTCCCGGCGGGAGAAGCTTCAGCGGGCCCTGGCCTTGGCTGCCGGTTGGTTTCGCAGCCAGTTGCGCAGCCCGACGGGTGAGCAGGCCCTTGCCTACCTCACGGAAGCCCGCGGCCTGACACTCGCCACCCAGGAGACATTCGGTCTCGGTTACGCCCCGGATCAATGGGACGGCCTGCTGAAGCATCTGCAGCAGGTGGAAGGCCTTTCGGCTGAACTGTTGGAGGCAGCTGGACTGGTGGTCCCCCGCAAGGGTGGCAATGGCTTCTACGACCGTTTTCGCCATCGGGTGATGGTTCCGATTCACGACCGTCAGGGACGTGTGATTGGCTTCGGTGGCCGGAGTTTGGATGGCAGCGAGCCCAAATACCTGAACTCTCCAGAGACGGAGGTGTTCGAGAAAGGCAAGCATCTGTTCGGTCTCGACAAGGCCACCAACACCATCCGCAAGCAGGACCGTGCTGTGGTGGTGGAGGGTTACTTCGATGTCATCGCCCTGCATGCGGCTGGGATCACCAATGCGGTGGCGTCCCTTGGCACCGCCCTAAGCAGCCAGCAGATCACCCAGCTCTGTCGCGTCACTGACGGCAAGCGCATCGTTCTCAACTTTGACGCCGACGGTGCAGGGGTTCGTGCGGCCAACCGCGCCATCGGTGAAGTGGAGCAGCTGGCCTTGCAGGGGCAACTGGAGCTGCGGGTGCTGCATCTGCCCTCCGGCAAAGATCCAGATGAGTTCCTCAAGGACCATGGCGCCGGGGATTACCGGGCTCTGCTCGATCAGGCGCCTCTCTGGCTGGACTGGCAGATCGAACAGGCCCTCGCCGATCGAGACCTGGCCAAGGCGGATCAATTCCAGCAGGCGGTCTCGGCCTTGGTGGCTCTGCTGGGCAAGCTCCCTCAGTCGGCGGTGCGCACCCATTACCTGCAACGGGTCGCTGAACGGCTCAGCGGCGGTCAGGGGCGATTGGCACTGCAGCTGGAAGATGACCTGCGCCAGCAGGTGAAGGGCCAGCGTTGGCATGGTCGATCCAGCCGGCATGACCAGCCGGGCGACACCAGTCAGCGGGAGCGCTGTGAGGCTGATCTGCTGCGCCTTTATCTGCATGCCCCCCGCTACAGGGGCACGATCCGCCAGGAGTTGCGCCAACGGGAACTGGAGGACTTTGCGATCCCCCATCACCGTCTGCTCTGGGCGTCTCTGACGGAACTTGAGGAGACCAACCTCGGTGTGGGCCGCCTGGAATCGATCAGCCGTGGTGAAGATGATGGTGACGGCCTGGATGGGCTGGACCTGCCCCGTCTGCTGACGGACCAGCTGCTGCTGGAAAACAGCCCTCTGTTGTCACGGCTGACGCCATTGCTCGAGCCGGGTGAACTGGAGCGTGTCGCCCTGGCCGAACCGCTGGAGCAGTTGCGCGGGCTCGCGGCACTTCTCGAGCGTCAGAAGAGTTTCAAGCGCTGCCGCCATCTGCTTGAAGCCTGGGGTGGGCAGCGTTTGCAGACCTTGGAAGCCTGCATTTCCGTGTTGGTGCAAGACAACCAGGAGGATCAGCAGGGCGTGGACATGGAAGGCCGCATCGAGCAACTGTTCGAGGAGCTCAACCGCGATGCGTTGCACTACCAGGAGCTGTACTACAGCGAGAGGAAGCACATCCAGCATCTCGATCAGCAACGCCGCGGCGGCTTCCAGACCATCGATGCCCTGTCCGCCTAAACCCCGCGGGCGGATGATGGATTCCCCGTTCTGTCGTGGTGATGGGCCTGTTCGAGCGCTACCTCTCCCTGTGGATCGGTCTGGCGATTGTGGTGGGTGTGGTTCTGGGGGGCGTTTTTCCTGATCTGGCGAGCTGGATCGCCTCATTGGAGGTGGCCCGCATCAACGTTCCGATCGCCGTTCTGATCTGGGGAATGATTGTCCCGATGATGCTGGCCGTGGATTTCTCCGCCATCGGTGGCATCCGCCAGCAACCGCGGGGGCTGCTGGTCACTGTGGCCGTGAACTGGTTGATCAAGCCACTCACGATGACGGCCCTGGCCTGGCTGTTCATCCGTGGGGTGTTCGCGGCCTGGATCCCGGAAGCGATGGGTCAGGAGTACGTGGCCGGGATGATTCTGCTGGGGGTGGCCCCTTGCACCGCGATGGTGTTCGTGTGGAGTCGCCTCAGTGATGGGGATCCCAACTACACCCTGGTGCAGGTGGCTGTGAACGACCTGATCATGGTGTTTGCCTTTGCCCCGATTTCAGCGTTGTTGCTTGGGGTGAGTGACGTGCTGGTGCCGTGGGACACGATGATCACGGCGGTGGGCCTGTTCGTGGTGGTGCCGTTGGCGACGGGCTGGTTGATGCGGGTGTTGTTGAAGTCCCCTGGTCGGATCGCGCGGTTGGAGGCCCAGCTCAAGCCGCTGGCGATCACGGCTCTGATCGCCACTGTGCTGCTGTTGTTCATGGTGCAGGCCCAGGCGATCCTGTCCAATCCCCTGGCAATCGTGCTGATCGCGATTCCGCTCATCCTGCAGACCTATCTGATCTTCTGGCTCACGGCGCAGTGGATGCGTCTATGGGGGCAACCACGCACGGTCGCGGCCCCTGGCGCGATGATCGGCGCATCCAATTTCTTTGAACTGGCGGTGGCTGTGGCCATCAGCCTGTTCGGCTTGAATTCCGGCGCTGCCCTCGCCACTGTGGTGGGGGTGCTGGTGGAGGTGCCGGTGATGCTGTCGCTGGTGGCGATCGCCAACCGCAACCAACGTCTGTTCCCCGCTTGAGATGTCTGAATTCTTCGAAGCGATTTGGCACGGTGAGGGCATCGGCGACGGTGCTGATCTGGAGGAAGCTCTTCAGGCCTATGCCGTGGTGAAACCGGAGGACGGCGACTGGGTGGAGGCTTGTGCTGCTGACGGGGCTGATCCGGTGATCGAGCGCTTCGCGTCCTTCGACGCCTATCTGGATAACGCTGATCCGCTGGAGACCATCGCTGTGTCACCGCAGATGATTGCCGAGGCGATTGCGCTGTTGCCGGTTTGATGTCCGACGCTCAGCTTGATTTTGCGGCCTTGACGCCTGTCAATCATCTTTGGCCGGCCTTCGTTGAGCGTCTTGGCACCGACAAGGCCCAGCGGGCCGTGCGGCAAGCCCTTGATCTTCAGGGCATGCGTGGCCATGACGGCACCTTGCCGGTGCTGTTCGTTGAGACCGGTGGTCTGGCACTGGCCAGCACCGATCTGGTGCGGGAACAGACGGGACTCAATGCCCATGGTGATCGGATGGTGCTGCTGCTCAGCAGCCGCGACCAGGTGATCCAGTTGCTGCAGCAGGCTTAGAGGAAGGCGGCCGGGGCATAGGTCAGTCGATGCCGTTCAGCCTGCAGAGCGGTCTGCGGGAATCGCGCCTTGGCCTGCGGTTGTTCCGTCGGCGTTTCCATGGTTCCTGCGCTGATCTGTTGGCCCACCAGCACCGCCAGTGCACTGATGATCAAGGTCACCGTTTTTGCTGTTGTCATCGATCGCTTTGGCTTTGCATCAAGGTTGTCTGCTGCGTTGTCCTCCAACCCTTGTCGTTCCCCTGAATTGACTGAGCGCTGTCTGAGAGCGCATCTCAGCGATCGGCGTGCACCACCGGAACATCACTCAGCCGGGTGGTGGCGGTGCGTCCCAGCCGTTCCCGTCG
>OZSS01000620.1_pt1 | contig 17102 bp, 10 predicted proteins | sample 1779911 | NCBI WGS metagenome assembly OZSS01 (sample SAMEA2603589, study PRJEB24840) | metagenome | biome: Water; feature: Photic zone; material: Seawater sample | place: Mediterranean Sea | collected 2013-11-12 | depth 10 m | reverse complement strand
GTTCGAGCTCGTTGGGCTACCGACTACCAATACTAGGTCAACTTCGGCCGCTAATAGTTTTACCGCATCTTGTCTGTTTTGCGTTGCATAACAAATATCACTAATCTTAGGGCCTTGAATATCCGGAAACCTTATTCTCAAAGAGGAGATAATGTCCGCCGTATCATCTGTGGAGAGGGTTGTTTGGGTAACATAAGCTAGTTTGGATGGGTTAGCTGGTTTTAATTTGGCGACCTGCTCCTTGTTTTCGATTAGTAGAATGCCAGATTTCAGCTGGCCCATAGTACCTTCTACTTCTGGGTGTCCTTGATGGCCGATCATTATAATTTCAAATCCAGATGCAGCTAATTTTTTTACCTCGGCATGAACCTTCGTGACAAGTGGACAAGTTGCGTCAAAAACTTCCAAATTTCTGTCTCGAGCCTGGTCTCGAACCATTAGAGATACCCCGTGCGCGCTCATTATGACACGCGCTCCAGTGGGAATTTCGTAAATTTCATCCACAAAAATCGCGCCTTTGTCCCTCAAAGTACTTACGACGTGATTATTATGGACGATTTCGTGTTTGACATAGACAGGTGCTCCAAAATGCTCTAGAGCTTTTTCAACTATTTCAATAGCTCGCTCGACTCCTGCGCAAAAACCCCTAGGCTCTGCAAGAGTAACCATTGTGGGGCCATGCTGATTTGATTTTGTACTCATAATGAAACTTTAGCTCAAAACTGCTGGCCAGTGTAGTATTTACGCTAGTAAAAAACTATTGTTTGAGAGGTAAAAAAAAATTATAATAAGTGGTTATTTAAGTTACGGAGAACTGATGGCTCGCGTTTGTCAAATCACAGGTAAGAAACCCATGGTTGGGAATAATGTCTCACACGCAAACAACAAAAATAAGAGGAGATTTCTCCCTAGTCTGCATCAAAAACGATTTTGGCTAGAGTCTGAGAAAAGATGGGTACGGCTAAGGCTTTCGAGCGCTGCAATAAGGACCATTGACAAAAAAGGTATCGAAAACGTGATTCCTGAACTTTTGAAAAACAAGGAGGTCTAAGCAGTGGCAGGAAAGGGAGCGCGTGAGAAGATTAAACTAGAGAGCTCCGCGGGGACTGGTCATTTTTATACTACTTCGAAAAACAAAAGAACCATGACCCAAAAAATGGAAATTAAGAAGTTTGATCCAAAAGCTAGAAAGCATGTTATGTACAAAGAGGCAAAGATCAAATAAAGTAGCGTCCAGTCCCGAACTTAACTGCGGGACGGTTTTATGATTTATAGAGAGTGAGGGTAATTATGAGTGACAGAAGAGAGTTTATTTCTAAAGCCGCTACGATTTGTCTGGCGGGCATTACCGCAGGAAAGCTCACAAGCTTGCATGCGGATGGTCATTTGGTTTCCGAGAGTGATCCCAATGCGAAAGCATTAGGATATGTTGCTGACGCGAGTAATGCCAAGGGTGATAAGTTTAAGGCAGGTTCTAATTGCTCTAATTGCGCATTGTTCCAGGGTGGTTCGGGAGATGTAGGCAATTGTCCATTGTTTGGCGGTAAGAAGGTTGCTGCCGCAGGTTGGTGCACTGCCTGGGCTCCTAAATAAATTTTTCTGCTGATAATAATCGGTTGGTCTTATTTCTTCCGTTTAACATTTGACTGTTAGCTTGCTGAAAAACAAACGCTGTAACGCAAATTCACGGTTCAAACTTAATTATGATCCTTCCGACTCGCTTGTTCACGCAAGTCTTATGCCGTGAAATCAACTATTGATTAAATACAATAGCTGATTTCATGTGTCGGTACAGCTAGCGTGAAAAACTTTTTAGTTCTTAGGTCAATTTTAATTAGATTTCCATGTCGCAGGAATTGATTGAGGCGAGCAACATTACCTATCTTTATATCGGTTGAATTAGTCGATTTGTTCCATCCGTCTGTCCATTCCGAAGTTATAGTTGAGCAGGCTTCGCAGGTAGAATGCTGTTTACGTAGGGATCCGGAATGTGTCAGGATTTTCTTCTTACTAACATTAAATTGTTCGACTAGGCTTTCTCATTAAAACGAGTTCTTCTGCTCCTGTCGGATGTACAGCCATTGTGTCATCAAGATGGGACTTTGTTGCACCGGCTTTAAATGCTATAGCGAGAGTTTGGATTATCTCAGGTGCATCATCACCAAAAATGTGAGCGCCGACTAATCTGTCCGACTTATCCTCCACAATGAGTTTGTAGTAGGCTTTGGTTTTCTTCGAGGCGAATGATTTTTTTAAGGGATTAAATTCAGACTCGTAAATTCTATAGGCGTTCTCAGTCTTTTTTAGAGCAGCTTCTTCTGTAAGCCCAATGGTTCCAATAGGTGGGGAGGTAAAGACGGCAGTAGCAATTTCGTTGTAATCCACTGTTAGGGAATTTTTATTAAACAAATTTTCTGCGACGGCTCTTCCTTCAGCAATAGCTACAGGAGTAAGATTTACGCGATCTGTTACATCTCCGATTGCAAATACCCCAGGAATCGAGCTTTTATTATTTTCATCGACGATTATCTCTCCTCTCGAACCTATTGCTGGGGACTGTCCTGGACCAAAAAGCCCCTCAATGTTGGGGAATCTTCCCAATGCATTTAGAACAGTATCAAATTCAAATGTGTTGTCTGATAATCTTACTTTTGCACCATCGGGGGTTTTTTCGATAGAGTGAAACTTACTGGCCGGATGAACATTAATGCCACTATTAACCATATGATTCATTAAACGGACTCTGATATCATTATCGAACCCTTTAAGAGGCAAATCAGCACGGAAGAGTAAACTTACTTCAATTCCTAGGTCATTTAATATAGTCGCAAACTCGGTGGCAATATATCCGGATCCTAGAATTCCAACCCTGCCTGGATTTTTATCTAGGTCTAATATCCCGTCCGACGTTAACGCATTTTCTAATCCGTTTATTTGGTTTAGGTTTGGCGTTCCACCAACTGCTATAACTAGATTTTTTGTAAAATAACGACAGTCCCCAACTTTGACCTCGTTTTTGTTCACAATCATTGCACTACCCTTAATAAGTTCTACGCCACTAGTCTTCAAAAGGTCCTCGTAAATTTTTTCTAATCTACTGATTTCAACATTTTTTCTAGAGGTCCATTTTCCAATTTCGTGATTAATTTCGTTGGATTTCAGTCCAATCCACCCGAAAGTTCCTGCCTGAGAAATAGCGTCGCTAATATCCCCAGCATACATCATCAGTTTTTTAGGAATGCATCCTCGGATGACGCATGTTCCCCCAAATCTATGAGATTCAATTACGGCGACCTTCGCCTTATACTCAGCAGCTCGACGAGCGCACGCTACTCCTCCTGAACCTCCGCCAATAACAACTAAATCAAACTTCGAAGACAAACCCGCACCCTAGTGATAACATTAAATTGTTATGTTATGAATATTATAGACACCTTTCGATATCTCGTTTCACTTGAAGAGCACAAACATTTTAGTCGTGCTGCTCAGGCTTGTCATATAACTCAGCCAGCGCTTTCAAATGCTCTGAAATCTCTTGAGGAGGAAATGGGCGTAAAAATTGTCAACCGGGGCAGAAATTATGAGGGATTAACAGCTGAAGGAAAGCAAGTTCTGGCCTCTGCCTATCAGGTTTTACATGAAATTGGCAAGTTAAAGTCAGAAATAAATAGTCAAAAATCAGCCCCAATAGGTAACCTAATTATCGGATCGATACCTAGTACACTTCCGGTTGCCTCTCAATTTGCTGCAAGTATATTTGGGGAGTTTAATGGATTAAAGCCTACCGTGCGTTCTATGACTTCGCATGACCTCGACCTGTGTTTAGAAAATCTTTCCGTTGATGTTGCTTTTGGATATACGGAGAGGCCCTTTGTCAATACGCAAGAATTACGTGTTATTCCGCAATATGAAGAAAAATATTTTTTCATAAACAAAAATACTTCCTCGAATAGGTTTGGACCTATCAGTTGGAAAGAGGCGGCAAGAAGCAAACTTTCCCTTCTGACCCCAGAGATGCATAACAGAAAGCTGATAGATGTTTTTTTTAAAAAAAATAATGTTGATATTGAACCCGTGATGCAGACAGACTCTATTTTTAGTTTACTTCTCTCCGTTCAATCCTCAGATCTGGCAACTATACTGTCAGGTCCTACGGCAAAGTTTGCAAAAACTAATCATGAACTCTCTGTAAGAGAATTAACCGACCCTGCGGAGAGGACCGCAATCGGGATAATGATTCCCTCAAGTAACAAATTGTCAATCGTGCAACATGTAGTTGAAGAATTTGCCTCCTCAGATAAATGGACTAAAATTTTAGGTGATATATCAATACCTTAGGGAAAACGCGTATATTTTTAAAATTTTAGGGCTGATTCATAAATTAAATTAGACAGATGAAGATTGGAGGCATAAATTGTAAGTAATGTGGATAAAAAAGGGCTCTCATGAACCAACAGGCTGACGTTGCAGACGTCGTTCAAACGATCGACATTACGAGGATTTCTAAAAAGCGGAAGAAAGACAGGATTAAAAAGAAGGGAACGCAGCCGGATCCCAACTGTTTAGCTGCGCTTGAAACATTACTATCTAAGGAAAATCTTAAAAGGAGAGATCTTCTTATAGAAAACCTACATGTTGTGCATGATCACTTCGGGTGTTTGAGGGAGAAACACTTGGTGGCACTTGCCCATTTGTCAAACCTGCCAATGGCCGAAGTGTATGAGGTAGCATCGTTTTACCACCATTTTGACATTGTTAAGGATGAGAGAGATATTTGGGACCTAACGGTTAGGGTGTGTGACGGAGTCAGTTGTGAGTTAGCCGGGGCCCAGAGCCTTTTTACAAAAATAGGGGAGTTTGTATCGAATAACACGAGAGTTATAAAGGCTCCTTGTGTCGGGCGGTGTGAACAAGCTCCCGTAGCCGTTGTCCATCAAAATCCAATACCGTTTGCCAAACCGGAGGCTGTTCTTAATGCAGTAAAAATGGGACAAAAATTTCATCCAAAAACTGCACTTGAGATATCCGAAACTCAAGATTTTAAGCCGGCAAATTATGTAGAAAAAAGCCTTCCCACATTGAATAATGGAGCGAGCATTGGTGACCCTATGGTAATTGGGTTTGCAAAATATGTAGCTGATGGTGGAACACCAAACCAAAATCAGATAAATGGACTAGAAGATGCGCTAACGTCAGACGACATATTGGAGCTGGATAAAACTCCTGGCAAGGTCGGAGTACTAGGGTCGGGATATATTGCTACTGAATTTGCTTCTATATTAAATAATTTAGGAATTGAAGTAAGTTTACTTTTCCGGGCCGATTTACCGCTTAAAGGGTTTGATAAAGATGTCAGAGTTCGTTTGATGAACCATATGGTTAATAGTGGCATTAAAGTGTATCCTCAAAGTAAATTTCACTCCATCGAAAAAACATCTGGGGGAACAAAAGTAAGATCAACAGACCACACATTTCATTTTGATACCGTTTTAAATGCATTAGGAAGATCTCCCAATACTGAGGGGCTTTTTGGTCCGGGACAGTCCCCAGTAACAGGTTCGAGGGGAAAGATAATAGTTGATGAAAATAATCAAAGCTCGATTCCTGGGGTCTTTGCAATCGGAGATGTAACGGATCGAGTAAATCTAACTCCCGTAGCTATTGCTGAAGGAAGAGCGGTTGCAGAAAATTTGTTTAACAAAAATTCCTTAAGAGTGGATTACAACGAAATTGCCACTGCCGTCTTTACATCCCCACCTATTGGCACTATTGGGCTAACAGAAGAGGATGCTTTAAACAAGACTAGTAGCAATTATAGAGTTTATGAGTCTGAATTTAATCCCTTAAAAAAATCATTTGCCTCAAAGAAAACCAAAGCCTACTACAAGCTTATTGTGGAAGATAAATCAGACAAATTAGTCGGCGCACATATTTTTGGTGATGATGCACCTGAAATAATTCAAACTCTGGCCATAGCATTTAAGGCTGGTGCAAAGAAGTCTCATCTTGATGACACAATGGCTGTACATCCTACAGGAGCAGAAGAGCTTGTTTTAATGAGAAAAGCTAGCAGAATAATTTGATGCAAGTGTAAAAGCTCAAAAACGTTTAAATGAATTACTGAAAACGGCATCCCATTACCAGTTATCACAAGACGTTAGGGTTGATTGATTTACAGACAGACGGAGCAACTGACCTAGTTCAAATAATCTAAAACTAGTTACGGTGTTAACCTCGGACATATACTTTCAATAGGAGAACTGAAACATATCCATTGGGCGGCAATAAACGCCCTCCTATACGTCCATCCTAAGCCAGAAAATTCCTACAGTTACTGCGTCTAAACTGAGGTGGTGGATATTTATTTTGGAGCCCAGGCCGTGCACCATCCTGCGGCAGCAACCTTCTTACCGCCAAACAATGGACAGTTGCCTGCATCTCCCTGCCCACCTTGGAATAACGCGCAGTTAGCACAGTTAGAACCAGCCTTAAACTTATCGCTCTTAGCATTGCTCGCGTCAGCAACATATCCTAACGCTTTTGCATTAGGGTCACTCTCAGAAACCATATGCCCATCCGCATGTAAGCTGGTGAGTTTCCCCGCGGTAATACCCGCTAGACAAATTGTAGCGGCTTTAGAAATAAACTCTCTTCTGTTGCTCATACTTACCCTCACTCTCTTTAAATCACAAAACCTGTCCCAATAAAGTGTGGGACTCGACGATAAATTATTTGATCTTTGCCTCTTTGTACATTACATGTTTTCTAGCTTTCGGATCAAACTTTTTTATTTCCATTTTTTGAGTCATAGTCCTTTTGTTCTTAGACGTGGTATAAAAATGGCCAGTCCCCGCGGAGCTCTCTAACTTAATTTTTTCTCTCGCTCCCTTAGCCACTTAGACCTCCCTTTTTTTCAAAAGTTCAGGCATGACATTCTCAATACCTTTTTTATCTATAGTTCTTATAGCGGCACTAGACAGCCTCAGTCGCACCCATCTTTTCTCCGATTCCAACCAAAATCGCTTTTGGTGCAGACTAGGGAGAAACCTCCTCTTATTTTTGTTATTCGCGTGCGAAACCCTGTTTCCAACCATGGGTTTTTTACCGGTAACTTGACAAACGCGGGCCATAAAATCTCCGTATTTTAGCTAACCATTGATTATAATTTTTTTTTACCTCTCAAACAATAGTTTTTTTTACTAGCGTTAACACTACACTGGCCAGCAGTTTTAAGCTAAAGTTTTATTATGAACACAAACTCGAATCAAACTGGCACAACGATGGTTACTCTTGCTGAACCGAGGGGTTTTTGTGCAGGAGTCGAGCGCGCTATTGAAATAGTTGAGAGGGCTCTAGAGCGCTTTGGAGCACCTGTCTATGTCAAACACGAAATCGTCCATAATAACCATGTTGTGAGTACTCTCAGGGACAAAGGGGCGATTTTTGTGGATGAGATTAACGAAATTCCCACTGGAGCGCGTGTCATAATGAGTGCTCATGGGGTGTCTTTATCAGTGCGAGACCAGGCTCGAGACAGAAAGCTAGAAGTTTTTGACGCAACCTGTCCGCTTGTCACCAAGGTTCATGCCGAAGTAAAAAAATTAGCTGCATCTGGATATGAAATTATTATGATCGGCCATCAAGGACACCCAGAGGTAGAAGGCACCATGGGCCAGCTGAAATCTGGCATCCTACTTATCGAAAACAAAGAACAGGTTGCCAAATTAAAACCGGCTAACCCATCCAAACTAGCCTACGTTACACAAACAACCCTCTCCACTGATGACACGGCGGACATTATCACTTCTTTGAAAATAAGGTTCCCAAATATTCAAGGTCCCAAGATTAGCGATATTTGTTACGCAACGCAAAACAGACAAGACGCGGTAAAATTATTAGCGTCCGAAGTTGACCTAGTATTGGTAGTCGGCAGCCCAACAAGTTCGAATAGCAACAGACTGAGGGAAGTTGCAGAAAAATATGGAGCCGAAGCTTACTTAATAGACGGAGCAGAAGATTTAGATCCTATCTGGTTAAAAAAACATTCACGAATCGGCGTGACAGCTGGAGCATCTGCTCCTGAATCCCTTGTCCAAAAGTTGCTTACTGCTATAAAAGAGCTGGGGGCGTCCTCTGTAAGAATCTTGCCAGGAGCTAAAGAGCACGTGCGATTTCCTCTTCCAAAATCTCTCTCCGATAAAAAACAAGATTTGCCGTTGTAGCTCAGGGGTAGAGCAGTCGCTTCGTAAGCGAGAGGTCGGGGGTTCAATTCCCTCCAACGGCACATCTGGGTTCTTCGCTCAACACTAGTGAGCCTCTTCCCAGTTTTCACCGTGACCTACATCTACTTCGAGAGGGACCTTTAGTTCCAATGTCTTACACATCAATTCTTTAACAAAACTCATAAATGGGGCTACCTGATCTTTGTGTACTTCAAAAACTAACTCATCGTGCACTTGTAAAATCATTTTTGCATCAAAGTTCTGTGTTTCCAGTTCAGCATTCATTCTAATCATTGCCATCTTAATCAGATCAGCAGCTGTTCCTTGCATTGGCGCATTAATAGCCGCCCTTTCAGCAGCTTGTCTTCTAGGCCCGTTTGGTGAGTTTATTTCAGGTAACCACAGTTTTCGGCCCATTAGCGTTTGAACAAAACCATTTTTTTTTGCACTAGCTTTCGTCTCCTGCATAAAAGACGCGACTCCTGGATACCGCTGAAAGTAACGATCAATATAGTTGTTAGCAGCATCCCTGGAAATACCTAAGCTTTTACTTAAACCAAAAGCTCCCATGCCATAAATCAAGCCGAAATTAATTACCTTTGCCGTTCTTCTTTGTTCTGCATTGATTTTCTCAAGATTGGTTGTAAAAATCTCAGAAGCTGTAGCACTATGCACGTCAGCACCCTCATGGAAGGCTTTGGTTAAAGCTGCATCTTTTGACATATGTGCCATAATTCGTAACTCGATCTGTGAATAATCCGCAGAGATAATCTGAAACCCTTCTTCGGCTATAAATGCCTCTCTTATCTTTCTTCCTTGCTCAGTTTTTACTGGTATATTTTGAAGATTTGGTTCGCTTGACGCTAATCTACCTGTAACGGCAACTGCTTGAGCAAAATTCGTATGGACTCTACCACTGCTTTCATAAATCATTAACGGGAGTTTCTCGGTGTAAGTAGTTTTTAATTTTGAAAAAGTTCTCCAATCAAGCAAAAATTTCGGCAGCGGGTAATCAAGTGATAATTTTTCTAGGACTGATTCGTCTGTGGAAGGAGCTCCGCTTGCAGTTTTCTTAACAGGAGGATAACCCAATTTTTCGAACAGTATTTTCGACACTTGTTTAGGGGAACCCAAATTGAAATTCTCACCAGCTAACTCGAAAGACTTACTTTCTAAAGTACTTATCTTTTTGGTCAGCTCCTTTGTCTGCTTATTCAAGACATTTTTATCGATTTTTACTCCCTGCTGTTCCATTTTCACTAAAACTTCTAGACAAGGCATCTCTAATTTCTTGTAGACACTGTTGAGGCTTTCCTCCTTGGCCAACAAACCACTTAACCTAAAATACAAATCAATAGTAAAGTCAGCATCTTCACAGGCATAATACATAGCTTTAGCAACTGGAACTTCACTGAAACAAATTTGCTTTGCCCCTTTGCCTGTAAGTTCCTCATATGTTTGTCCCGAACGTCCGAGATGTCTTTCGGCTAAAGTAGCAAGATCGTGCTTTCTGTTAGCCTCAAGCACATAAGACATTAACATTGTATCTTCAAAAGGCCCACGAATTTTTACCCCGGCATTTAAGAGAATATGAAGATCATATTTAAGGTTATGGGCAACTTTTGTACAACTCCCTTGGAACCAACCATCAAGAGATTTGAGTACATATTCAGTGGACAACTGATCTACATTTTCATCTGTATGCGAAAGGGGTATGTAAACTCCAGTTCCCTCTAACAATGAAAAGGAGATACCGACTAAAGAAGCACTTCGAACATTTAGTGATGTTGTCTCAGTATCAAAGGCTACAATTTTTGCAGCATCTAACTCCCGCAAAAACTCAATAAGGCTCCCTTCCGTATTTATCAACCGATACTTAGGTTTCTGAATTTCCTTTCTTAGACTGCGCTTTGCTTCTAAATACTCATCGGCTTTTGAGAAATTTTTTAGGCTATTGAATAATTCATACTCGTCTCGAAACTTCTCAATTTTTTTTTCGTCAGTTTTTTTCCAACTACAGAATTTCTCTATTCCTTGAGCGACTTCACCAACATCTACGTCTTTCTTGATTGTGATCAAGTTTTTTCCTTGCGGAAGCCAGTCAAGAGATTTCCTGAGATTTTCCCCCACTGCTCCTTTTATAAATTCAGCATTTTTTATAACCTCGTCTAAATTTCCATACTCCTCTAACCATTTTTTTGCAGTTTTTGGCCCAACTTTGGGAACTCCCGGAATATTGTCTACGGCGTCTCCGAGTAATGTTAGATAATCGATCATTTTGGAGGGCGGGACCCCAAACTTTTCCAGGACACCCTGTTCATCCAAAATTTTAGCTGGGACACCCTCTCTTCTCATCGAGTCGACTACCAATATATCGTTTGTCACAAGTTGAGCAAGATCTTTATCACCCGAAATAATAATTGAATTAAATTTGAGCTGAGAGGCTATATTGGTAACTGTCCCAATTACATCATCAGCCTCATATCCAGGTATTGATAATATTGGCCAACCCATCGCTTCGATGATTTCAAAAATTACCGGCGTTTGTATGGATAAATCATCCGGCATTTTGGATCTATTTGCCTTATATTCACTGTAGACTTTTTCACGGAATGTCGGTCCTTTAGGGTCAAAAACACATAATCCAATCTCTGCGGGCCATTCTTCCCGAGTTTTTCGCAGCATATTTATCATGCCCGTGATCGCTCCTGTAGGAAAATCTTTCTTGTTCCTCAAATCAGGCATCGCGTGATACGCCCTGTATAAAAAACTAGAAGCATCAACTACAAGGAAATTTTTTTTTATTTTTTTACTCATATTAATTTGTGAATTTGATACATTTGAAGTGTATTTAATTATAGGAGGATAAACTTATAAATCACGATCCGACGAATTTTATCGAACAGATTATTCAAAAAGAACTCAATAATGGCACTGTTGATAATATTGTAACCAGGTTTCCACCCGAACCCAACGGCTACCTTCACTTCGGTCATGCTAAAGCTATTTGTTTGAATTTTGGTTTGGCAAAAAAGTTTAATGGTATTTGTCACTTAAGAATGGATGACACTAATCCTGAAAAAGAAACGGACGAGTTTGTTAATTCAATCATAAAATCAGTGCGTTGGTTGGGTTTTGATTATGGTGATCATCTGTATTACGCGAGTGATTATTTCGATACTTTCTTTGAATGCGCTAAAGCATTCATTCGGAATAACTTGGCCTATGTCGACTCACAAAATAATGAGCAAATTCGTGAGAACCGAGGAACACTCACTCAACCTGGGCTTGACTCAAAGTTTAGAGACAGGAGTGTAGGCGAGAACTTGGAAATTTTCGAGAAAATGAAAACAGGCCTATTTCAGGCAGGGGAACATGTGCTTAGGGCTAAGATAGACATGAAATCCCCTAATTTAAATATGCGAGACCCGATTTTATATAAAATTAGACACGTCAAACACCATAGGCAAGGAAATAAATGGTGTGTTTACCCACTTTACGATTTTGCTCACCCTTTATCCGACGCGATTGAAAAAATTACTCATTCTATTTGCACGCTAGAATTTGAAGACCATAGACCTATTTACAATTGGGTTGTAAAGAGTGCTAGTTTTTGTGGCTTTTTTAAGAATCAGGTTCTCCCAAGACAATTCGAGTTTGCAAGGCTAAATATCGAAAGTTTAGTCTTATCGAAAAGAAAGTTAACTGAAGTTGTGGATACGAAGGTAGTAAAAAATTGGAGTGATCCCAGAATGCCCACATTAGAGGGCGCAAAAACACGCGGGTACCCTCCTGAGGGCTTTATAAAATTTAACCAACTCATTGGCGTCACTAAATCTGCCTCAACGATAGAGCAAGGACTACTTGAAGAATGCATGAGAGAGCATTTAAACAAGACTGTTAAAAGAAAAATTTGCGTGATTTCCCCGTTGAGACTGGTTATAGAAAATGTTGAAGAAAGTTTTTCTGAAGAATGCTCTGTCCGTAATCACCCTCAAGATAAAAGTTTGGGCGAAAGAATAGTGCAGTTCGGAAAAAATTTATACATTGAAAGATCTGACTTTCAAGTCAACCCAGCTAAAGATTTTTTTAGGTTAAGACCTGGTGGCCTTGTAAGACTCAAATATGCCTTTGTTGCTGAATGCACTGGCTATGAGGAAAAAGACGGACTAATCACATCCGTAACTGCTAAGATTTTCAAAGATTCGAAAAGTGGTACCAGTGGTTCAAACATATACAAAGTAAAAGGAAATATTCATTGGTTGAATAAAGCTACTGCAAAAACTTGCATTCTTCATATATACCACAACTTATTCACGCAAAATTCAGAAAACTTAAACCACACTTCTGATGAAGAGATACTTTTAAACAAGCACTCTTTAAAGACTCTTTCTGCATTCATTGAGCAATCCGCTGTAAATGAGGAAATAGGAACCCCTTTCCAATTTGAAAGACATGGATATTTTATTTTGGCAAATAAAACAAAAAAAAATGGAGTCGAGTTTGGAAAAATAATCTCACTTAAAGATAGTTGGAAAAAATGCTAATTGTTTGTGACAAAGATTATAAGGTTTCTGGAAAGCTCAAAATTAGAGAAGAGCAAGCCCCTTATCCAAATGATGAAGAAGTACTAATCAGAGTAAAATCCTTTGGAATTAACCGTCCCGACCTATTGCAAAAAAAAGGTTTATACCCTCCTCCTGCAAGCGCTTCAAAAATCTTAGGCTTAGAATGCAGTGGGTTTGTGGAAAAGACTGGAAAAAACGTTCAAGGGATAAAAGAGGGGGATAAAGTTTGTGCGCTAACTGCCGGAGGAGCATATGCGGAGAAAGTTTCTGTTCACCAGTGGCACTGCTTTAACATACCAAAAAATTTAGCCTTTTCAGAAGCTGCAGTTTTGCCTGAAGTATTTATGACATGTTGGACCAATATTTTTGAGCTCGGTATCTTAAAACAGGGAGATACTATTCTTATTCATGGAGGAAATAGCGGTATTGGTTGTGCAGCAATTCAGCTAGCAAAATGGGCTGGGGCAACTGTCATCTGTTCGGTTAGAAATGAGGAGAAAAAAACTTTTTGTGAAGCACTAGGTTGTACAAGTGTTATAAATACCGAGAAAGACGATTTCGTAGAGTACATTCAGAAAAAATTTCCATCGAAAATGAATGTAATACTTGACATGATTGGTGGCGATTTTACCGAAAAAAACCTCAGATGTCTCCGAGAATACGGAAGGCTAGTACAAATTGCTTTTCTAAAGGGCCAATTCCCGAAAGTTGATCTCATGCAAATTATGAAACAAAGGTTAGTTATTACTGGTTCTACTCTGCGCGCTAGAAGCGATAAAGAAAAAAAAAGAATCGCGGACCAACTAAAAGAAAATATCTGGCCAGAGATTGAAAGTGGAAATATCAAACCATGCCTCAATAAAGAGTATCAGTTATCAGAGATTAATGAAGCGCACGAATTTATGGAAAACTCCATGCATATGGGGAAGATCGCTGTGACCATATCCTAATTTATGCAAAAATATATCACAGTTATTGGGGCGCATGAACATAATCTAAAAAATGTTTCGATTAAAATTCCCATTAATAGAGTTTCAGTAGTGACTGGCCTTTCTGGCTCTGGCAAGAGTAGTTTAGTAATTGATACTATAAGTACCGAGGGCAAAAGAAGGTACATCGAAACTTTCTCATCATATGCTAGACAATTCTTAGACAGAGTAGATAAGCCAAAAATTGAAGAAATCAGTGGGTTACTGCCATCTATCGCAATCGAACAAGTCAATCCTGTGAAAACGTCTCGTTCGACCGTTGGGACGATGACCGAACTTTCCGATTATTTTAAACTGCTTTTTTCAAGAGCGGCAAAGCTGTACTGCGAAAAATGCAGCAAAGAAATCAAAAGAGATAGCATTGAGGAGCTTGCTGACTTTGTCAAAAAACTCAAAGGAAAAAAGATTGCGGTAATCTTTAGCGTAAAAAAACCTCTGAAGTTTTCCAATGAAGAGTTTCAAACATGGATGTCCTCTCAGGGTTTTACAAAAATTTTTTCTCGGAGTAAAACTTTTGCAAAAGTAGTAGCTGGAAGATTTGCTATAACAAATAAAATCGATACTGGAGAAATTCTTGAAGCTTTGGAACTAGCGAGAAAACTGGGGAAAAATTATTTTGAAATTGTAGATCTTGAAACTATGGACGTATTGCGCACATGCGTCACGATATTTGCATGTCCAACATGTAAGATTTCATACAAAAGACCTAGGCCTGCATTATTTTCATTCAACTCTCCAATAGGAGCATGTGAAGCATGTAAGGGATTTGGTAAAACAATCGGACTTAATTTGTCTCTTATAATTCCTGATGAAAAGATGAGTCTGCGAGAGGGAGCTATAAAACCGTTTAATTCAGAAGCTTACAAAAAACATAAATCTGATTTATTGAAGTGTTCAGAAATAGAGAACGTTCCTATCGATGTACCCTATCAAAAACTAAGTGCAAAACAAAAAAAATGGATTCTTGAGGGTTCAAATGGAAAGAGTGAATTTGCCAAATCAAACTGGAGAGGTGTTTACTCTTTTTTTGCAAAAATGGAAAAGAAATCTTATAAAATGCACGTCCGTGTTTTTCTCTCGAGATACAGATCATATGACGACTGTCGGAAGTGCGAAGGAAAAAGACTAAAAAAAGAACCGCTCAATTGGAAAGTAAGGGAAAAAGATATTCATGAATGGTCTTGTTTGGAATTAGCAGATGTGGAATCAGAGATTCAACTGTTTTTGAAAGAAATAAAACAAAGCAACCTCTCTTCTGGAAAAATTAAAGCTACAACTCTTATCCTTGACGAGATAAAAAATAGATTGAGCTATCTGAATCAGGTTGGATTAAATTACCTGAGATTAGACAGGCAATCTAGAACACTGTCAGGAGGTGAGGTTCAAAGGATTAATCTGACAACCGCCCTTGGATCATCGCTTACGAATACACTTTTTATTTTAGATGAACCCTCAACCGGACTACATCATAAAGATATTAGTAACTTAGTCAATGTTATTAAAAAACTAAAGAACATGGGTAACACGATTCTCATAGTAGAGCATGACAGCAAGATGATTGCCGAGGCTGATATGATTTTTGAAATAGGACCTGGTCCGGGAAACCAGGGAGGAGAAATTTGCTTCAGTGGATCGTACGATAGTCTATTACTATCAAATACTGTTACCGGGAAATTTCTTCGAAAGAGGGAGTTACTAAAGAAAAAAGATAGTAAATTAGAACGAGGGACTGAATATGTTGAGATTCGCAAAATTAAAAGTAATAATCTCAAAAATATTGATATAAGATTTCCAAAAAATAAACTAACCTGTATTACCGGTATTTCGGGAAGTGGAAAATCAACCCTCGTTGAAAATATTATTTTTCCCGCTTTGTCTCGCTCAATTGGAAAATTAGAACCAATCAAAGGGACTTTCTCTGAACTCTCAGGATACGAAAGTTTTTTTGATGTAGTTTATGCAAGTCAAAAAGTTCTCCAAAAGAATTCTAGATCTAACGCTGCTTTGTATATCGGAATTTTCACTCCTATCAGGGAACTCTTTGCAAAACTTGAAGAATCGAAAGCTAGAAAGTATACGAGCAGTCATTTTAGCTTTAATTCAAATCTTGGAAGATGTAATTCTTGTGATGGTACAGGTTATGAAGAAATCGAGCTTCAGTTTTTATCCGATATTTCTTTAGAATGTGTTAGCTGCAAAGGCCGAAAATATAAGAACGACATCCTAGAGGTTAAGCTACGAGGACTCTCCATTTATGATGTTTTGAATCTTACTGTCTCTGAGGCTTACGATTTTTTTATTGAATATGACAATATAAAAAACAAACTGGATCGATTAAAAACTGTAGGACTTGATTATCTTAAAATTGGACAATCAATATCTACATTGTCTGGTGGAGAATTACAGAGGCTTAAAATAGCTGAGCATCTGAACTCAAAAAAAAGAAAGTCTGTCGATTCAAACAAATCTATATTGTTCATCTTTGATGAACCAACGACTGGCCTTCATCTTGCAGATGTAGAAAAACTTGTATTTGCACTTGAAACACTCTTAGAAGAGGGACATACGGTCGTCGTAATTGAGCACTGTTTGGAATTCATTTCATGCGCCGACTGGATAATTGAGCTCGGTCCTGGGGCAGGTGTACACGGAGGAAAAGTACTGATACAAAATACTCTTTCACAACTCACGCAGACAAAAACGAATACGGGGTTAGCTTTAAATGAGCTTCTAACAAACCAATCAGTAAAGACTAAAAAATCGTTACTAAAAAAGAATATTGATTTGGAAAAAAAAGAAATATTCATTGAAAATGCTCGCGAAAATAATCTATCAAACCTATCGATAAAAATACCACTTAACAAGATTGTTGTTATTACCGGTGTCTCTGGTAGTGGCAAATCCACTCTAGCGTTCGATATCTTGTACGCAGAGGGAAGAAGAAGGTACCTAGAATCACTAAATGCATATGCGCGACAATTTATACAACCAGCATCAAGACCTGATTTTGACCGCTTGACAAATGTACCTCCAACGGTTGCTGTTGAGCAACGGGTAACAAGGGGCGGTCAAAAAAGTACCGTTGGGACATTGACCGAAATTTCTCACTTTTTAAGAGTGCTATATGTAGCTATTGGAAAGCAATTTTGTCCTGATTGTAATCAATCCGTAAACGCACAAACAGATTCACAGATAATCGAAACCATATTTAAATTATTAAAAAATAAGAAGGTGAAACTTTTTGCACCTCTTGTAAAAAAGAGAAAAGGAACTTATAAGGAACTAGCTAACTGGGCGCTCACGAGAAACTACAATTATATACG
>OZSS01000619.1_pt1 | contig 17121 bp, 13 predicted proteins | sample 1779911 | NCBI WGS metagenome assembly OZSS01 (sample SAMEA2603589, study PRJEB24840) | metagenome | biome: Water; feature: Photic zone; material: Seawater sample | place: Mediterranean Sea | collected 2013-11-12 | depth 10 m | reverse complement strand
CAGAGATTTTGAAAAGGTGTTATCCGATTACCTCGAATGGAGAAAACAATTTACTGATGACGCCGGCGAATTATTGGAACGCTATCAAATGGCACCCATGATCGCCTCCTTCATGGAAGAGGAAGACGCCTTCCAGGCAAAGCAAAGAAAAGCGATTGGTGTCCCCAAGGGCCCGGTGGAAGTTTGGTAAATTGAATGGCTAGGCTCGGTTCCAGGGCATTTTCGCAATCAGCATTCCCATGCCACAGGTGTTGGTGACGGCTGAAAATACCAGTCCCGCCCCGATAAACGCGGATAGAGCAAACCCGCCCGGATGTACAAATTGCCCAACTGCGGCTCCGATCACCACCAGCGAACCTGCCGCGATCCGAACCTGTCTTTCGAGCGACATTACTTTCTTCCCTTCCACGACCGGCAACCCGGCCGCATGCCAGGCCAAAGTCCCGCCCTCCACATTGACCAGATTGGTAAACCCGGCACCCTCCAACTTCTGACAAACCTTCATCGAGCGACCTCCCGACTGGCAGATTACATGGATCTCGTCCTCTTTGGAACAGGGGATTTTCGCCAAGTCTAGGGATTCCATCGGGTGGTTCACGGCACCCTTTGCATGCACGGATCCATATTCAGCCGGAGTACGGACATCGATCAAAGGAATCGAATTTTTTTGGCTTAAAAGTTCAGCACTCTGTTGGACGGATAGATTTTTCATAATTGTTGGACGCTCTTAAGATCTTCGGATTTAGGTTAACGGGTCTCTTTTCTATTCCCAAATTTTTTGCTCCTTCAATTGCTTGACCGCCGCCTCGGCCCATCCGCGATTGGCCGCTGGACTCGCCGGACTTGGGTGGAGAACCTTACCAATTTCAACCTCGATTCCCTCCAAGGCTGCTTCGGCCCGCTTCTGGGCAAAGCCACCAACCCCAACCAACCACTCGGGTTCAAGAATCTCCACGACCACTCGAAGGTGACGGTCACAAGCCTCCTCCAAAGGCCTAGTTTCAGAAACCGGCAATTTATCTGGAGTCCGATTCTTCCCACTTTCCTCCATAAAAACCAGTGGACAATAATTGGCCACAAAATGATCCTCAAAAAAAATCTTCGGGCTTGGAAAATTTCTCGGAAAATAAACCCCATAATCTTCTCCCACTGACCTCACTTTTCTCGCATTTCAAGCCAACTACTTCTCTTTTAGGATGTTCCGGTCTTGGCTTCTTTACATCCCCGCTCAATCCCATCCAATTCTTAACCGCAGCAATCTCACCAAAAGGGACCCCGGTCTGGGCCATTCCAAAAGGCCCGGGGTTCATGCCCAAAAAGACCACTTTTTTCTTCCCCTGCCCAGCCAACTTCAAATACTGCTCATGAATCGACCATGCATATTCCAATGGATTGTAGACAAATTTTGTCGGTTCCCCAAATGACATTTGATCAACCGCCTGGCTCAGTTCGAGGGCCGCTTTCTTCAGGGATTCGAAAGGGCTCACTTTTCAAGGGGTATGCTCATGAGCATTTCCAGATCCAATACCTTCGCTTCATCCTTAAAGCGAACCTCAAGCTTCGGCAATTGTCTCAGTCCGCCCTTTTTAGCATCCTCTAATCGATCTATTTGAAAGACCCATTTCTTTTCGCTTCCCGGGCTGAGGGAGAGGTTGACTGCATCCGGCTTGATTTCCCAACTTGAAGAATTCGGACTCACCCATGCAAGCCTTCCATCGATCTCAAAATCAAATGGATTGCTTAAAACCAAGGAGATTTCTTTCCCATTTAAATCCGTCCCCTTCTTAAAATACTCTTCAAATTCAAGACTTCGCCAAAATTTCTGATGGTTTTCCGTGGTGACATCATCTTTCATGATCCCATCAATCGCAAGGTTTGCCATGATCGGACCATCGTCCGTCATGGTTACCCAAGTCGCGTGGTCGAATTCCCCGAATGCTTCGCCTCTTAATTTGCTCCCTCCCCCGGTGGTGCCGAGGGTGTAAAAGGAGGTACCGTTCCGAATATATTTACCGTAGTGATGCACATGACCGGCAAAAACCGTATGCTTTCTGCCCTTCAATGCCTTCTCTACTTTGGGCCATCCGGTTTCTGTCTTCCGTAGGATCTTTTTCCCCTTATCCCGGATCAGGATTCCTTCCTCCATTAACCAAAGCGGCTGGTGCATAAAAACCAGGGTCCAACGAACTTCTTTATTCTTTTTGAGTTCGGCCAAGGCCCACTTGATTTGTTCATCCTCAAGTTTCGCGGGTTTGGAACCGGGTCCACCCTGGGTATTGAGACAGAGAAAAAGAACGTCCCTGTATACCAAGGAATAATAACGAACTCCAAACATATCATCCCAAATTTGATCGGCCACTTCATTTCCCAGGTCATGATTTCCCGGCAGATAGAAAAAAGGCATATCAAAGCCCTGGATAAAGGAATTGAATTCCTTCCATTGACCCTTCAACTTTTCAACGTTCCGGTTCCCTGCTCCTCCTTGGATTAAATCCCCCACGGTGATCACAAATTCGGGACGCAAAAGGTTGAGCTTATCCACCGCTCGTGGAAAGACGCCCGCCCGTGGACCACCTGTCCGGTCGGAAACAATCGCAAACTGAAAATCCTTTGGATTATTCAAAAAAGCCTTATCCGTCCATGGTTTTTTCTCCGTTCCTACTGAATGATGAAAAAATGAATCCGGTATTACCCCCCAACTTTTGCTTAGGTATAAAGATAAAAACGAAATGAGGATAAGATGCTTCAGGTTCATGAAAGAGGTATAGATTAGATTTATTCGGAAGTTAACTGCAAGGAGGAAGGGTTCTTTAAACTAACCAAAAAAATATCCAAGTTTTTTAAGACAAGGAAAATTTATTTTTTACTAACTAAGATTTTGACAACTCTTCCAATTCCTCCCAAGTCTCATAAGCTTGGAGGATTTCGTGTTCCAACTGTTCGAGTTTTTTTTGGTCACCCGCGGGGTCGTTCTGAGCATTTCGATAATAATCGGATTCCTGCATCAACGCAGTGAGCCGGTCCCGGTCCGCTTCCATCTCCTCAATTTTTTTAGGTAGTGTCTTGAGAGCTTCCCGTTCTTTATTCAAAAGTTTTCGCTTGGGTGGACTTGGATTAAGTACCTTAGGCTCTGGCTTATTTGAGGGCTTGGGCTTCTCCCTGGGCTTGCTCAATTGATTCAACCAGTCCCCGCATCCACCCGCATATTCAACCACCCCACCCTGTCCATCCAAGGCGATGGTTGCCGTCACCACATTATCCAGAAAATCCCGGTCGTGACTCACCAGCAGCAGGGTACCCTGAAAGTCGAGCAGTCTTTCTTCCAGAAGTTCAATGGTTTCAATATCTAGGTCGTTGGTGGGTTCGTCCAGAATCAGCAAGTTTGCCGGTTGTAGAAAGAGCTTGGCCAAGAGTAAGCGGGCCCGTTCCCCACCGGAGAGCATCTTGGCCGGTGCCCGTGCGGTTTCGGGGAGAAATAAAAAGTCCCGAAGGTAGGATAAAATATGTTTCTTATTTCCGTTTATTTCAACGGTGTCCCCATTGGGAGCCACATTTTCCGCAACCGATAGGTCTTCCCGGACCTTCGCCTTAAGTTGATCAAAATAAGCCACTTCCAGTTTAGTCCCGTGATCCACGCTTCCCGAATTTGGCTCCAATTGTTGAAGTAAAAGTTGAAGCAGGGTGGACTTACCCGAACCGTTTAAACCAACCACTCCGATCTTATCCCCCCGCCAGATTGTGGTGGTAAAATTCTGGATGATCGAATGCTCCCCCCAGGAATAATTCAGCTCCTTGACGGTAATCACCTTCCGGCCGGAAGCCTGAGCCTGATTCGAAGAGGAAAGATTTACCTTCCCCTGTAATTCCCGCCGTTCTGATCGCTGGTTTCTTAATTTGAACAAGGCCCGTACCCTTCCCTCATTCCGGGTCCGTCGTGCCTGAATACCCTTCCGGATCCATACTTCCTCCTCCGCCAGTTTCTTATCAAACACCGCATTGTTTTTTTCCTCCGCTGCCAGAAACTCAGCTTTTCGAATCAAAAATTTTTCGTATCCACATGTCCAGGAAGTCAGCTTTCCCCGGTCCAGTTCCAGAATACTGGTCGAAAGAGAACGCAAAAAAGCACGGTCATGGGAAACAAAAAGCACCGCAAATTCCCCTTTTTTTAGAAATTCCTCCAGCCATCGAATACCGGCAAAATCCAAGTGGTTGGTGGGCTCGTCCAAAATTAACAGATGGGGCTCACTCACCAAAGCTTGAGCAAGCATCGCCCGACTTTTATTCCCCCCTGAGAGGGTATCAAAGTTTTCATCCGGTTCCAATCCGACCCGGTCAATCACCGAGGCCACTCGGTGATCCAGGCTCCAACCATCGCTACGATCCAGTTCAGCCTGTAAACGGTCCACTTCCTCCATTAAAGAATCTTCTTCGGGCTTTTCCGCCAATTTTTGAGTAGCTAGGTTATACTCCCGTATCCGATCTGCTTCGCTTCCTAATCCTTTCGCGACTAGGTCAAAGACGGTGCCCTCCACACCCACTGGAATTTCCTGGTCCAACTTGGCAACTCCAAGTCCGTCCATCCGCTCAACCTCTCCTTTATCCGGTTTCACCTGTCCTGCCAGAATCCGGAGTAAGGACGACTTACCCTCCCCGTTTCGACCAAGCAGGCAAATCCTCTCCTTTTTTTCGATGCTTATTCCAACATCATCCAGCAGGAGTGGTCCGCCATAGGACAGGGTAAGGTTACGATAACTGATTAGGGCCACATCTGGGATCTAAGCGATTTCTGAACCGGGAGCAAAACCAATCCGATCCCTTATTCTGACTTCTTAAAATAGTTTGGATCGTGGTAGGGCTTAGGCTGACCAAAGGTTGGATCTTTGTATCCAAGGTCAGATCTCCAGCCCCATTGCTGAGGCATTAATTCTTTTTCCCAGGACTTAAATCTTTTCACCAACTGATCCAACTTGGATGCCTGCTCCGCTCCCAAATCCTTCTGCTCGGAAAGATCCTTTTTCAAGTCATACAGTTGCCAACTCTTGCCGGAATCCTCGGACAAGGCCTTGTATTTTCCCGCCCGGATAGCTTTTCGTGATCCCCAGGTCCAATAGAGGTTCTTATGGGGCGGCCCCTTGCTTGAATCCAAGAGGTAGGGCATAAGATCCACGCCATCCAATTCCCAGGACGGGTCAATGCTTGCCCCCGCTGCCTGCACCAAGGTGGGAAGCAGATCGAGCGAGATAACCGGCTTCCGATAGACTTGACCCGCTTCCAATCGACCGGGCCACTTCAGGCAGAATGGCACCCGAATCCCGCCTTCCCAATAGGTTGCCTTCTTTCCCCGCAAGGGCAGGTTGGGAGACTCCTCATGCCCACCATTGTCGCTCAGGAAGATCACCAAAGTATCTTTTTCCAAATCCAGTTTCTTCAGTGTCTGCAAAACCCGGCCAATATTTTGATCCATGGAATCCAGCATCGCCATATTCAAGCGGCGCTGGTGATTTTTTTCGGAAGCATATTTTTCATACAAGTCCTTGGGCGCCTGAAAAGGACCATGAATTGCGTTGAATGGAAGGTAACATAAAAAGGGACGATCCTGGTTTTCCTCGATGAAGGAAAGGGTGTAGTCTGCAATGAGATCGGTTAGGTATTCTTTGCGGTCTATTTGCAGGACTCCTTTATGATTGATTTCATCCCGGCTGATTCCATTCTTTTCATAGGATTGGTTGATAATTTTCTGGTTGTGAAAGATCGGATTATGGTCGCGGTTCATTCCCGGGAGATAATTCGATGCTCCATTATTAAAACCAAAAAATTCATCCCATCGATTGAAGGCCATCATTTCCTCACTGTCTCCTTCATGGGTTTTGCCAAACAACCCACAAACATATCCCAACTCCTTTAGCCGTTCGGAAAGGATTGGTATGTCCAGTGGAATCCCAGGTTCCACCTCCTTGGATACCCGAAAGGGTCCGATGTTGTCCCAAAAACCAAAACTTTGCTGGTACCTGCCGGTCAGTAAACCAGCCCGGGATGGAGCACATACCGGACAGGTAACATACCCATCGGTAAAAACCACTCCCTCCCTTGCGATGGAATCAATGTTCGGGGTGGGCAAATCTCCTCCCTGGTACCCGACATCGCCATAGCCTAGGTCGTCCGCCAGAAAAATCACGAAATTTGGTTTTGCAGATGCAGAAAAGGTGAAAAGCAAAAAGATTAAAAGGCGCATGGTCCTAGTTTGTTACCCCTGAGTTCTAGTTGAGAAACTCCTTAACCTCTACCAAAGTGCGGGTATTTAAAAGGTTTTTTGCGGTTAGCCAGCCCTTGCGGGCACAATTCACACCCGCTTCCTGAAAATCAAAATGATGAAGGGCATGGGCATCCGGATTGATGCAGCAGAGTAATCCTTTTTCCGCTGCCTTTCGCCAATGTCTCCAATCCATATCCAAGCGCATCGGATTGGCATTAAGTTCAAGAATGGTTTCGTTGGCGAGAGCCGCATCAATCACTTTTTGAATATTCATCTTACTCGCTTCTCTCCGAAGCAGGAGCCGACCACTTACATGACCAAGCATGGTAACCTTGGGGTTTTCCAAGGCCTGTATAATTCTTGCCGTCATCGTCTCCTCGTCCTGAGTTAGGCCATTATGAACCGAGGCCACTACATAATCCAGGGATTCAAGAATCTCATCCTCAAAATCCAAGCGGCCCCCGGATAAAATATCCACCTCGGAACCGGAAAACAAATGGACCCGAAATTGCCCACTCTCATTGAGCTCCTTGATCGCTTTGACCTGTTTTGCAAGTCTGGACTCATCCAATCCATTCGCTTGAAAACTTGATTTTGAATGATCCGAAATCCCAAGGTATTCCCATCCTCTACGATCCGCTTCTTCCGCCATTTCCTCCAATGTATTGCGGCCATCCGAGGCGGTGGTGTGGTTATGAAAACATCCCTTAAGGTCGGAGAGCTCAAGCAATTCAGGCAACTCCTTCCGCTCCGCTGCCTCGACCTCTCCCATTCCTTCCCGTAAAGCGGGGGGAACGTATTGCAACCCCAGTGCCTTGAATATATCCTCTTCTGAATGAGCTTCGATTGGGCCTGCCTTTCGGGACGAGTCCTTTTCCTCCTCCGGACGCAATCCCCATTCACTTAAGCTTAACCCGAGGGAAAGAGCCTTTTGCCGCATCCGAACATTGTGATCCTTGGATCCGGTGAAATGATGAAGGGCAAAGAAAAACTGTTCCTTGGGTACCACCCTGATATCAGCCTGCATCCCCCCCTCAAAACGCACGCTCGACTTGGTATCCCCATGTGCGGTAACCTCAACAATTCCATCCATTGTAGTAAACCAGTCCATGATCGGTACCGGGTTGGAAGAGGCCACCAAAAAATCAAGGTCTCCCACCGTCTCCATCCCCCTTCGAAAACTCCCGGCTGCCTCCACCCGCTCGACTTCTGCTAATCCTTGCAACCCGGGTAAAATCTGATCCACTTTGGCCCGGGCATCCCACCAAAGATGGCGGGCGGCATAGGCTTCCCGGTTTTCAATGCCGGAAAGAATTTTTTCTTCGGTCTTTTTCCCGAAGCCCTTAAGCTCCGCAACCTTTCCCTCTTGGCAGGCAACGGTTAAGGTTTCAATGGAATCAATTTCCAACTTTTCATGAAGAACCTTAATCTTCTTTCCACCCAGACCGGGAATATCCAATAGATCCATTAACCCGGGGGGCACGGATGCCACCAGTTTATCATAAAATTCCAGTTCTCCGGTTGTAAACAGGGTTTCTATTTTCTCTGTCAGTGCTTTTCCAATACCTGGAACTTCGCCCAGTTTCCCACTCTCAATCACTTCTCCCAAATCCTCCTCCATGGTCTGTAAAGTTCGGGCACCCGAAAAATAGGCTCGAACTTTAAAAGGGTTTTCCCCCTTGATTTCCAACATCGTTCCAATCCGGTCTAAAATATCCGCTATATCTTTTTTATCCATGTGCTGAGAGCATGAACGATTTCGGAACGGAAATCCAAGAAAAAGATTAAGTTTTTACTATTCGAAGCGAAGTTTTTTTTCCTTCAATGCAGGCTCCTTGAATTTTTTCATCTGGGCAAGTAACTCAGTCTTTAAACGCTGGAATGGTTTCTCGTATCCTTCACGCCCGTAATAATTGGATAACTCATCCGGGTCCTTCTCCAAGTCAAAAAGCCAAGGCTGATCAAGGCTAGAAATCACCAATTTGTAGCGCCGGTCAAAGGCGGCCACCCAACTACCGTTGGACTGCCGAACATAAACGATACGGTCCTTGGCAATTTCTTTTTTCTTATTGGTGTAGGCAATGGAAGCATTCAACCCGTGCAATTGGGGCAAGCCTTCAGAAATGCCCATGAGCCCCATAAGCGTGGGAAAGAAATCAACCGTGGTGTAGGCGGTATCAATCACTTTCCCCGCTGGGACCTTGGCCGGATAGCGTAAAACAAAAGGAATACCCACCGAGGTCTTATAGGGAAGGCCCTTATTCATTCGGCAGTGTTCACACATCATATCACCATGATCAGAAGTGAACACAAGAATTGTGTTTTCCACCAGTTTGTTACGCTCCAAAAAGCGAAGGATTTTCCCCACATTGTCATCGATGCAACGGACCATTCCAAAGTACTTGGATAAAGTCGCCTGGCTCAGTTTTTTGACCGCATTGGAACCACCGCTAACCCATCCCGGACGATGCTGCAGAGCCGCCAACACCTTTCGCATGGTAACCGGTTGTTGAAAAGTCAGGTGGTCGTACATGGTATCATAGGGAGCCCGTACCGTGTTGGGCCCATGAGGATCGGGCAAGGCAAGCATCAGGCAGAAAGGTTTACCTTTGTCTCGTTCCAAAACCTCCAGGGAACGGTCAACCAACCAATCGGTGGCAAAACTCGTTTCATTCGCATCGCTTAAATCGTAAACCGGATTTCCATTCTTCTTGGTTGCTACCCTTGGGCCCTCCTCGGTCATTTCAAATTTTTTCCAATGACCACGGTTGAACATGAAGCGGTTATCGGAGAATCCAAACTTTCGGGTCGGGGCCCATCCCGGTTTGGCATCCCCATCCAAATGCCACTTCCCTAGGTAAGATGTCGCGTATCCCCGTTTTCGAAGAACCTCGGCAAAGGTAATGATGGAATCATGCAGGGGCAAGTTGTTGCTCGAAGATCCAGTAGCCTGCGGGTAAAGACCGGACACCCAGGATGCCCGGGAGGGAGTACAGACAGGAGAAGCGGCAAAATAGTTTGTGCAAATCAATCCATCCCGGGCAATCGAGTCAATATTCGGAGTTTCCACCTGATTACCCTTACCCCAAATGAAGGCCTGGTCCTCACTCATCTGCTCCCGGTAGCACCCGAGGGTACGCAAGTTGTGCTCATCGGTCTGGATAATGATTACATTGGGTGGATCTGCAGAGAGAAAAGAAAAAGAAAGCAGAACGAGCAGGAAATATTTCATCATCAAAAGCTTGATTAATTCTTGATTGCTGGCCGAGTCCAATCCCTGGCTTCATAACCCTTGGGCCTTGTCGGCTTGGTCACTTCCACCGGTTCCGACTCCGGATTGTAGAGGGGCCAGTTATCGGTTCGGAAAGGAGAGGCAGGGAAGCCCTCCTGATTGTAAAGCAGGTTTCTTTGGGATGGGTTCATCGCCCATGCATAGCGGGCAGCCACTGGATTCTTGACTTTATTGGAAGTGAGCACCACTGCATTTTCTTTAATTTTGGCCTTCGCCCAGTGCCAGACCTGATCCTTTCCAGCGAGGGCAAAGGCATTCAATGGCCCCTCTCTTCCACCAGTCAGTCCAGATCCGGAAGAGGTAAAATTCAGGAGCATTTTTTTACCTTCCACTTTAAAGTTGGAAAAAACCGGCCCCTGATGAACCAGGGGAAACCCATAAGTCTTGCCCAATGCAAGATAAGCATGTCGGACCCCGATGGGTTTCTTATTCTTGGGATGTAGTAAAACCTCATCACCGGTATCAATCGTTACTGCCATCCCGGTATTGTAGAGCTCCTGGGTGACCCGAAGCATACTCTCCCTACTTACAACCCACGGAGACTCGACCCCTTCCACTGGCTTAGTTTGCACAGGATTCCAACTGGGGAGCTGGGTGAAATAAAACGGAAATCCATCATTCACCGCACCCCATGAATTTCCGTGCCATAGATTTCGGTAATATCCAATCATCTGCTTAAGCTGTTCGGAATAATGCTCGGCTTGTGGGGCGTTCTTGGCATTCCTTTCACCCTGATACCAAACCACACCCCGAATCGCATAGGGTACAATCGGAGCAATCATGGCGTTGAAAATATGTCCGGGGTATTGATGCCCCAAGTTTGAGGGTTTGGTAATGATTGGGGGAGATAAGGGACGCGATTGATTCTTCATGGTCTCGCCCCGGTCGATCTTGGCATTATATTCAGCCAACGCCTGCTGGAATTCAACCAAGGCTTTTTCTTTGGTTTCTCCCTTTGCAATCCCCTTTTTAGCTCCTTCATCCAATTGTTTTTTATGGTCCATGGTTCGGGGGTCATCCCGTTGAATTCCCCAGGGCATCCAGCCCTCAATGGGAGTACCCGCATAAGCCCGTTGGATAATCCCAACCGGTACCCCAAGTTTTTGCTGCAGGGTCTTCCCAAAATAATAAGCAACCGCAGAGGTCTCAGCTGCGGATTTCGGGTTACATGGCTTCCAACAAGCCAAGCGGTCCCGATTTTCTTTAAGAGGATCATGCCAATGTTCACGGGCCGAGCGGAAGATTCGAAAATTTGGCAGGTTTACCTCCAGTTCAGCATCGGCTTCAAAGGAGTTGCCCGTAGACCAACCCATATTGGACTGTCCGGCACATAACCAGACTTCTCCAACCGCGACCTCTTTCAATACGATTTGATTGCTTCCTTGAATGCTCACCTCATGCCCCACTCCCGGTTCCTGGGTGTAGGAAATAACTTTCCAACTTCCATCTTCCCCGGCCGTAACCGATTCCTTCGAGCCCCAGGTGGTGGACACGGTAACCTCTTCTCCCGGCTCTGCCCAGCCCCAGATCGGGTTCCCACTTTGTTGCTGGAACACCAAATAATCCGAAAAGATGCTAGGGAGCCGTACTGTACCAAAAGCAAAAAAAGGAATTAGAATACCAAGAATATAGGGGGTTGAAATTCTCATATTTTATTTCTTTACGATTTTTAAACAGGCAGCGGCAAAGCGACTGCCCAAAATTTTATAACCTTCTCCGGAATAGTGCAGGTCATCTTTGATTTCCTTCCCTTTTCGGCTCAGACCATCATTCAAGTCATCGGTATTAATCAGAACAAACTGCGGATGGGAATCCACAACTTTTTGCTGCACTTCCCGAACTAGGGTCCAGTGGGGATATTTTTGATTATCCATGTCAAAATCGCTCAACCTACCGATCACAAAACCAAGATCCTTCTTCTTCCAATTCAAATCCTTTGCCAATTGGGCATGGAGTCCAAGCAGTGCCTCTTCATACAACTTGCCCCACCCCATTCGGGCATCCCGCTCGCCCTGCATCCAGACTAGGCAGACAGTTTTAATTTTTTGCCCTTCAATTGCAGCATTTACCTTCCCCATCAAGCGATCATAAAGATCACCCAACTGCTCGGGGCTCTGCCCTTCCGGATCCCTCCATGGCTTCCACCAGCGATGGATCGGTTGGCCCCCAAGGGCATCCTGGATAACGATTACCTTATCCTTGCCCAAGGCTTTTTCCACCGCCGGAGTAAAGGCTTCATCGGGGCGGTGTGCCTGCATATTGGATTGCCCGGATAAGATAAACAGGTGCTTGGTATCCTTTTCTCCAGAAGCAATTGAAACCAGAGCCAAAAAGAAAATGTAAACAAGTTTGGAATCGGGCATAGGAAAGAAATTCTCGGATTAAGATCAGGATTTCTTTTTTACCTTTGCTTTCTTGGGTGGCTTCTCTGCTTTTCTTCGGGCATTGGCTTCCGCTTCCAATTTTTGCACATAGGCTTCCACAAATTCCGGATCATCCCGTTTCTGAAAACATTCGAGGATGGGATCACCGGTTCGTACCATCCAATCTTCCAAAAGTTTCTGCAACCTTCTCTTCTCCTTACTTTTACTGGAGTAGTCGATCAAGTTCTCCAAGCAATCCGGATCTCTTTTGACTTGGTATAATTCCTGGGGTACCCGAAATCGATAGAGTTCCAATCTCTGATTCATTTCCTCATCCTCTTCCGCCAAGGCGATCATTCTTTTACAAGTTACGGTTCCATTGGTGGCAGTGGCAAAAACTCGTTCACCGTTGGACCAGGGATTAAAAAGATACAAATGGGTCTTGGTTTGGATGGCCCGCATCGGATCCCTTGATCGGCCAGAATTCTCATGGTATTGCTTGATCACATAATCCCAGCCCTCTTGCTTTTGTCCCTTCAGCAGCGGATAAAAGGATCGACCGTCCAAACGGTTTGGTTTCTCAATTTTCAAGGTATCCAAGACGGTGGGTAAGAGATCAAGTACGGAAACCATATGTTGCTTATCGACCCTACCTGCTTGGGTAACCCCGGGAATTCTCACCATCAAGGGAGTACGGGTGCTGTGGTGATAGAGCTGTGTCTTGGCAAAGGGCAAGGGCATCCCGTGATCCGATAAAAAGACCAGCATAGTATTGTCCCAATCTCCACTTTTCTTTAAGGCTTGAAGAACTGCACCAAGGCAGTCATCTGCCCGACGTACACTACTGTAATACAGGGCTAGTTCCTGACGCACCTCTGGATCCTCAAACAGAAAACCCGGAACCGGCACCTCATCCGCGGTAAAAATCTTACTGGGAATATAGGGATCCTCCCCTCCTCCCCGAACCTGAGACCAGAAGGGCTTGTGAGGATCGGAAATATTAATCGAGAGAAAAAACGGCTGCCCCAAAGCTTTTGCCTGGGCAATCCCACGGGCGGTAGAAGCACCATAAGCTTTTGCATCCTTAATATCCGCTTTTTTTCCGGAAGGGGAAATCGTCAGGTCCTCGTCCCAGGCATAAGGTTGATATGGACTGGAGTGGGTCACTTTTCCATGAATACCTGTATAATATCCAGCATCCTTTAATAAATCGACCATATGCGGCCAGCCCGGCTCAGGTACTTTGTAAAAGCCTTCCACCTTATTGTTGTGTGAAATCAGACCCGAAAACATTACATTTCGGCAGGGGTTGCAATTACCCACCGTAACATGAGCGTATTCGAAGCGAAGGGACTGGGATGCCAAACGGTCCATAACCGGAGTAGTCCCTTCCAATTTCGAGCCGAAAACTCCAACCGAATCACAACTCATATCATCCACCGTGATCAGCAACAAATTCAAGGGTTTATCTTTTCCGGCAAGCAAACCTGAAAGGAAAACATTGGATATTAAAAGAAAGAAAAAGGGGGAAAGAATAAGTTTCATAATATGCACAAATTAAATAAAGAGAGGAAAAACCTTCTTAAAGGCAAATTCAAACCTTGATTAGCAAAAGGGTTTAAAATCGAAGACGAAAGGAAAGAAAAAAATACTTTCCCATTTTACCTCCTTAAAAAGTAAGAATTTCTAGATGGTTGAAAATTGCATCATTAATAAATATGCTCTCCGGATTTGGCAGCCTGCTGGGCTTCTCTGGAATCCAACCAAGCACCCGGGTCTCCCTCCCTCTTCATCCAGGCCTCCAATTCTTCCCTCATCTCCTTCACCTTGGCTTGATATTTCAGGCCACCGGCAAGGTCATTCATTTCATAAGGATCTTTCAAGGTATCATAAAAACTAACCGGTGGCCGGCTCTGGTATCTTTTCACCAGTTTATAAATTTCGGGCTTCGCCCATGAATCCCGCACCCAGGTGGCCCAGTAAGGATTATTGAGGACCGCGTTTCCCTTTAATCCCATGAGGTGCTTTTCAATGAAAAGTTCACCGGGTGTAAGGTTGAGAATCAAACGATGCGTGCCATCCGAAATGGTACGGGTTGGATAAGGGGGACCTTCCGGGAAGTTGTTGTGCATCCCGTAGACATAGGATCGATGCTTTTTTTCTTTTCCCCTAAGCACTCCCGCAAAACTCCGCCCGTCCAAGCCCTTTGGTTCCGCCCCGGCAATTTCCAGCAGGGTAGGCAAAATATCGGCATACTGAACTAAGGCATTGGTACGCTTACCTGCCTCAATCCTTTGGGGAAAGCGGGCAATCAATGCAGTATGCAGTCCGGTATCCCAAGTGGTCCATTTGCAACCCGGGAACTGGGAGCCCTGTTCGGAGCTGAAAAGCACTAGGGTATCATCTTCTTTGCCGACGCTTTTCAGGGTATCCAAAATATCCCCCACTTGGGCATCCATGTAAGTAATCTCGGCCAAATATTTGGAAAAGTCTTCCCTGGTTCTTGGGGTATCCGCGATATTGGGTGGAAGTTTAAGTTGCTTCGGCGGATACTGGGAAGCGTCCCCCATTACCCAAGGCACATGGGGTTCGGTTAAAGCGATTACGAGACAAAACGGTTGGTCCTTTTCACCACTGATAAATTGTTTGATCGGTCGTAAGTCGTGATCCAGGGTGGGGTTGCGGACGCAGTTGGGATCAAAGCCTTCAACTTTCTCAAAGGGAAATACCTCCGCGGGCCGGATATGGGTCTTACCTGCGAGCCCCACCCGGTATCCCAATTTCCCCAGAGCCTGAGGCATCCCGGTAATCTCGGGGCGGCAACCGGAATGATTCCAGGCACAACCGTTCCCCATTGGATAAAGCCCGGAATACAATTCTGCCCGGCAGGGTTGGCACATCGAGGAGGAAACATAGGCCCGGTTAAAAGTAAGGCCCTGAGAAGCAAAGCGATCGAGGTTGGGAGTCTTGGCATTTTCCCCGCCGTACAGAGGCAGGTCATTGTAAGTGCAATCATCGGCTAAGATGAGGAGGAAATTTGGTTTTTCCGGGATGGCAGCCTGCCCGATTAAAAAAACAGTAGGGAAAATAAAAAGGATGAATCTCATGTCCAAGGCCTAACCGTTCTAGACCTTATCCTCAAAGAAAAATTTTCCGGCCTAGGAATCTTTTTAAGTTGATCAAAAGATTCACAAAGCATTTTCTTGATTTTCTCTTTCCAAATTAAAACCAGCCTCAATCCCATGCGAATTCTCTCTTCTTTCTTCCTTCTTTTTTGCACCTCATTTTATGCTCATGCTCTCCGCTTACCTGCGGTGATTAACTCCAATATGGTTCTCCAGCGGGATATGCCCGTTCCGATCTGGGGCTGGGGCGAGGCGGGCGAAAAAGTCACCGTTTCCTTCGCCGGACAGAACAAAGAGACCACCGCCGGTAAGAATGGAGCATGGATGGTCAAGCTCGGCAAATTAAAAGCCAATGCTTCACCCTCTACCCTCACCGTCAAGGGGAACGAGGAGATCAAACTCGAAAATATACTGGTTGGCGAGGTCTGGATTTGCTCGGGACAATCCAACATGGAATGGAAAGTTTCCCAGTGTGCCAACCCCAAGGAGGAAATGGCCCGGGCCAACCACCCCAAGATTCGCCTCTTCGATGTCCCTGGCCACACCGTCCATCCCCTGCCCCAAAGAGAAGGGAAAGGTGAGTGGAAGGTCTGCTCCTCCCAGTCTGTCTCCGGATTTAGTGCTACGGGGTATTACTTCGGCCGTCGACTCCATCTTTCACTGGGCGTACCCATCGGTTTAATCGGATCGAACTGGGGAGGTACCCGGATCGAACCCTGGACCACCCTCGACGGATTCAAGTCAGTACCCGAACTTTCTAAACAGGCCAAGAGCGTGGCTGCTTACACCCAGGAAACTCAAGTTAAGGGAGGTTCCCCTTCCGCGATTTACAACTCCATGGTTCATCCCCTAACTCCCTACGCCTTGCGCGGTGCGATCTGGTACCAGGGCGAATCCAATGGTGCGGAAGGTGTTACTTACTACCAAAAGAAGCACGCCTTGGTAAAGGGATGGAGAAAAGCCTTTCAAAACCCAAACCTTGGGTTTTACTGGGTTCAACTTTGTAATTGGAAAAAACCCGGCACCACTCCGGGCGGTGGGGATGGCTGGGCTAAATTGCGGGAGGCTCAAACCCAGGCCCTCGATCTTAAGCACACCGGAATGGCAGTGATTATCGACCTGGCCGATGCCCATAATCCCAACGATATCCATCCCAAGAACAAACAGGATGTCGGTGGACGCCTGGCACGCTGGGCCCTGCACCAGACCTATGAGATGGATGCCTTGGTTCCCTCCGGTCCGCTTTACACCGGTCATGAGATCAAGGGCCGCAAGGTTCATCTGTCCTTCAAAAATGTAGGACAGGGTCTGATGGTCGGGAAAAAAGAAGGCCTTAATCCCACTCAGCGGGTTACTGGGGGTACCCTGAAGCATTTCTCCATCGCCGGAGCCGACAAGCAGTGGCACTGGGCGGAGGCAAAAATTGTGGGTGATCAAGTGGTGCTCAGTTCCAAAGCGGTCAAGAAACCAGTAGCCGCACGCTATGCCTTTACCATGAATCCGGCGGACGCCAACCTCTACAACATGGACGGACTCCCCGCTGGACCCTTCCGGACTGATAATTGGTGAGCAAAACAGTTCCTAGCCGAACCGGTTAGACATCACAGACTTCGGCTGCATGCCTCAGGGCAAGGGCCTTGTCTTCCCAGGTTGGGATAAATTCCTGGGCCACATACCCATCGTATCCGGTGTTCAGGATCGCACGCATCACCGCGGGATAATTAATTTCCTGCTGATCATCCAATTCCGCCCGGCCCGGGTTGCCCGCGGTGTGGTAATGTCCAATTACCTCCTTGTACTGATTAATGCGTCGGATCACATCTCCATTCATCACCTGCACATGGTAGACATCAAAAAGTAATGTGAAGGAAGGGGAGCCAATCCTGTTGATCATCTTCACGCAATGATCGACATCATCCCCAAAATATCCGGGATGTCCCTTCATCGGATGACTGTCATCCCGGGAATTTAAGTGCTCCAGGCAAAGCGTGACCTTATTTTTCTCCGCAATCGGAAGTACTTTTTTCCAGCAGGCTATACAGTTATCCTCCGCCTCTTCATCCTGGATCCCCTCCGCCTTCATCCCCG
>OZSS01000618.1_pt1 | contig 17132 bp, 15 predicted proteins | sample 1779911 | NCBI WGS metagenome assembly OZSS01 (sample SAMEA2603589, study PRJEB24840) | metagenome | biome: Water; feature: Photic zone; material: Seawater sample | place: Mediterranean Sea | collected 2013-11-12 | depth 10 m | reverse complement strand
CATCAAGCGGCATCACAAAAGCCATTTCGGATTTGTCTTCATTCATATAAACAGGCGCTGTCATGGCAATTTTTTCATCAGCCTCATTGCTGCCAGAAATATAGCGGAACAGCTTGCCAAAGTTATTGCCACCACTGGTTTGGACCAATGTTGCACTTGGATAAAAACGAATTTCAAGACTGTCAATAGCTTTGATAACTTCGTAAGGTTGTATTTCGGTGTCTTGTGCCACAGCTGTAGAATGAATGCTCAATATAGCTGAAACGATTATAATAACGATCTTTTTCATAATGACTATTTTCCTTTCTTAATGTCGCGTTGTATGTCTTTTTTTACAATGGTTAAATATTTTTTGCGCTTTGCATCTGAAACAAAAGGTACCGACCAAAACTGCTTGGTCTTGGTAAAGAGCGCAAGCTTCCACCCAAATACAAACGAATAAACACCCATCACCAGACGTAATTTTACAGAGTTGAGGTACAAGGTTTTCACGGGTAGTGCTGGCGCACCGTGCGTTACATAGGTCCGTACTTTTTTATCGCTTAAAAAGGATTTTGGATAGGCGTATAGTTTGGTCACATTGACAAACTGATAGGCAAAGCCAGGGGTTAGCACTTCGTCAAAAAAGATTTCCATCCGAGGCGTAAGTCTAAACCACCAGACGGGGGAAACAAAATACATTCGATCGGACCAGGTAACCAATTCTTTATACTTGGCAATGACCTTGTCACGAGGTCGTGTAAAACTATCTCTATAAAGGTCGATGATTTCGACATCTTCGTCCGCTTTTTCTAGACTTTCGACGATAGATTTAAAGATCCCATTATAGCAAAAAGAAGATTGGTCTGGGTGACCAATGATAACCAGATTTTTCATAAGCAATTTTTACAAAGGTACTATTTTTGCGACAGCTTGTTTATTGAAATAAACCAGTTTAAAGTTGCAAATGATTTTAGTACATTTACATGGCTATGAAATTTAACTTTTCCGCTGCTGGGATCACATTTACACGACATACACCCAAGCACCAAACACCCTTCGAGCGACTTTTTGAAATTTTCAAAGAGCTGATTACGCATACCTCTGGCGATTTTGACGAAGCCATTGATTGGCTGCGTGAATTGGACAAGGAATACGGCTTAACCAACGCAGCGTATACCATAGACGATTTTATCGAGGATCTCTTAAAGCGTTCTTACATACAACCAAAAGGAGACGGCACGGGTGATGGCGAAGGCATGTCACTCACCGCCAAAACAGAAAAGCTATTGCGCGAACACGCCTTAAAGCAAATTTTTGGCAAACTTAAAAAAGCAGGCAACGGCAACCACAAAACAAAAAGTACCGGGCAAGGAGCAGACGATACGGGCGAATTTAAAGCCTATCAATTTGGCGACCCCCTTGAGAAAATATCCATGACCGAAAGCCTGCGCAATGCACAAATACGCTCGGCAGGAGACGACTTTACCTTGCATCACGACGATCTCGTGGTTGAGGACAGTTATTACAATACGCAAATGAGCACGGTTTTGATGATAGATATCAGCCATAGCATGATTTTGTACGGTGAAGACCGCATTACCCCGGCCAAAAAAGTAGCCATGGCATTGGCGGAGTTTATTACCACACGCTACCCCAAAGACACCCTAGATATTCTGGTGTTTGGAAACGATGCCTGGCCCATTGCGCTCAAAGATATTCCCTACTTGCAAGTTGGACCTTATCACACCAATACCGTTGCGGGCCTTACCTTGGCTATGGATTTGTTGCGACGAAGAAAAAACAGCAACAAGCAAATTTTTATGATTACAGATGGCAAGCCAAGCTGCCTTAAGAACGCCGATGGGAGTTACTACAAAAACAGCATGGGGCTAGACGATCATATTGTGGACAAGTGCTACAATATGGCACGGCAGGCGCGAAAGCTTCACATTCCCATCACCACATTTATGATTGCACAAGACTCCTATTTAAAAGAATTTGTGCGGAATTTTACAGAAGCCAACAAAGGCAAGGCATTCTTTACAGGCCTAAAAGGCTTGGGCGAAATGATTTTTGAAGACTATGAACAGAACAGAAAAAAACGACTGAGATAAATGAAAAAGAGCAATACACTAGGCGCCCTAAAAAAAACGAATTACACACCCCTTTCGATTCAACAAGAATTGGCACAAAACTTAAGGGCTCGTATGCAAAGTGGACAGTTAACATTTGAAGGGCTTCTTGGCTATGAAAACACAGTTATTCCCGACGTAGAACGTGCATTGCTTTCGGGGCATAGCATCAACTTACTCGGATTGAGAGGCCAAGCCAAAACAAGACTGGCACGACAACTCACCCAACTACTAGACGAATGGGTTCCTGTAGTGGAAGGCTCTGAAATAAACGATGATCCCTTAGCCCCAATAAGTAATTTTGCCAAGGCGCTTATTGCAGTAAAAGGAGATGATACACCCATTACTTGGTTGCATCGTGACGATCGCTTTTTTGAAAAACTAGCCACACCAGACGTTAGTGTAGCAGATCTGATAGGCGACGTTGATCCCATTAAAGCAGCAAACCTCAAACTGTCCTATGCCGATGAGCGTGTGATTCATTTTGGGATGATTCCAAGAGCGCACCGCTGCATATTTGTCTTAAATGAATTGCCTGATTTGCAAGCACGGATTCAGGTGGCACTTTTTTCCATTTTACAAGAAAAAGAAATTCAAATTCGTGGGTTTAAGCTTCGATTGCCTATTGAAACTCAGTTTGTTTTTACGGCCAACCCTGAAGATTATACCAACCGAGGAAGTATCGTGACACCGCTTAAAGACCGTATCGGTTCTCAAATTCTGACGCACTACCCACACAACTTGGAAACGGCTAAGGCTATAACCCGTCAGGAAACCCATACCAACACGGCAGTGCAGCAGGCCATTCACGTTCCTGAATTGGCCCGTGATATTTTGGAGCAGATAGGTTTTGAAGCTAGAAAAAGTGAATATGTAGATTCCAAAAGTGGCGTGAGTGCGCGTATGAGTATCACGGCTTTTGAAAACCTAATGAGTGCTGCAGAACGCCGCATGCTGTTGTCTGGCGAGCAAAACACGTGTATCAGAATGTCTGACTTTTTGGGGATTATTCCTGCTATAAATGGAAAAGTAGAATTGGTCTATGAAGGCGAGCAAGAAGGGGCAGAGCAGATTTCGTTTCACTTAATCAATCAAGCTGTAAAAAGCTTATTTCCATCATATTTTCCAGAAATAAAAAAGCTTGAAAAGCAAGATGAAGAAGGCCCTTATGACCAGTTGTTGGGGTGGTTTTATGGGGATAACGAATTGTTTTTGGAAGACAGCCTCCCTGACAACGTCTATCACGACACTTTAATGGGTGTTCCCAATTTGGAAAAACTAGTGGCAACGCACCAAGCAGATTGCCTATCTGAAGATCAGTTTTTTATGATGGAGTTTTTATTGTGGGGGCTTGAAGCAAACAAAAAGCTAAATAAATACCGCACCATGGAAGGGTTTCAGTTTAAAGACGGACTTGGAAATTTATTGGCAGGGCTTTAAGGGCTAGTTAGCTACTCATTAAAATTAAGCGCATTGTCAATAAGCGCTAGGTGCGAATAGGCTTGAGGGAAATTCCCTAGCAGTCGTTTTGAGTTAAAGTCAATGTCTTCACTGAACAATCCCAAGTGGTTGCTGTAACCCAATAATTTATCAAAAAGGGCTTTTGCGTTATCCTCTTCACCAATTTTATACAAGCTGTTGATGAACCAAAATGTACAGACTGTAAAAGAGGAGCTTGGCAGGCCAAAATCATCTTCATTTTTGTAGCGATATAAAAGGCCTTCGTGCATCAATTCTTTTTCAATCGCCTTTACAGTTTTGACGTATTTGGGGTCTTTACCTTCAATAAAGCCGTAGTATTCCATCAGCAATACGGATGCATCTAGGTGTTCGGATTGGTACGACTGTGTAAAGGCTTGCTTTTCTTCATTCCACGCGTTTTTCATGATGTCGCTGTGGATTTCTTCCCGCAACGACTCCCATTTGGTTGCTGATTTGCCGCCTTCAATAAGCTTGGATATTTTAATAGCCCGGTCAACAGCCACCCAACACAACAGCTTCGAAAAGGTAAAATGGCGGTCTTCTTCCCTAAATTCCCAAATTCCCTTATCTGCCAATTGCCAATTTTTTCGCACCACCCACACTATAGACTTTACAATGGTCCACAGTTCTTCGTGCTTTTCATCGTCTTGCGTATAGCTTTCAATTTGATAGTGAATCACATCCATCAAAATACCGTAAATGTCATTTTGCTTTTGGATATAAGCGGCATTACCAACACGTACGGGTCTTGAGCCTTTATAGCCATCGAGGTGTTCTAGTGTTTCTTCGGTCAGTGTTTTTTCTCCACTGATGCCATACATGATTTGCAACTTTTCGTTCTTATCGGGAACCAAATCAATAATGTAGCGGATAAAGTTTTTGACAATTTGGGTGTGGCCCAGCTTGGCAATAACCTTAATTACCATTGAGGCATCCCGAATCCAGCAAAAACGGTAATCCCAGTTGCGTACTTCGCCTATGGTTTCTGGCAAGGAGGTAGTCGCTGCTGCCAATACGGCACCTGTTTTTTCAAATGTGAGCAATTTCAGTGTCATTGCGCTACGCAATATTTCTTCGTTATAGTGTTCAAAAGAAGGCGTCTTATGACACCAGTTTAACCAATAGACCTTGGTGCGTTCAAATTCAAACAGCGTATGGTCTAAGGATGGTGTCTGTATCTTTTCATTATAAGACACACTCATAAAGTGATCTTGGGAGAGCGTTAGTTCTGTTGCATTTAGAATGGCATTTTTGTCCAAGTCGGTATACAAAAACAAGGTGTCATAGTTTTTGTCGTCCACCACACTGACAAGGAAATGTTCTTTTACATAATTTTTGGTCTCACCAACGGCATATTCCAATCTCGGGTCGTAAATAACACGGTATTTGGGTGCTCCTTTAAGGTGTTTCAAAACACGTGTAATTTCGGGTGGCGCATAATAGACATTATCGTCTTTTTTGTAGCGCGGCATATAGTCGATGACTTCAAAAGCGTCGTCGCCGTTAGAAAAATGTGTACAAAGAATGCTTGTATTTTCAATATAAAACTGTGAGATGGTATAATTCTCATCACAGGAAATTTTAAACTGCCCACCGATATTCTCATCGAGAATTTTCCCAAAAACAGACGGAGAATCAAATTGTGGTAAACAACACCAATCTATTGAGGAATCTTCATTTATCAGCGCCGTAGATTTGCAATTTCCAATTATCCCGAAGTTTAGGCTATCAGAATGCTTCGCACCATTTTTTTTTGACATACATTGTGATTCAAAATGTTTACTTAATAGTTGTAAATGGCCAAGAACATTATTGTTTCAAATCGACTTCCCATTAGAATATCTAAGGTAGAAAATTCTTTCAAATTTACCGCAACAAGCGGTGGATTAGCGACAGGAATGAAAACCGTGCACGAGCAAGAGAATTCTTTATGGGTGGGGTGGCCAGGAATAGGCATAGATGAAATAGCTCCTGATGCTTGGGCCCCACTAGCCATAGACCTTGAAGAGAACAACTATGCACCTGTTCTTTTGGATAAAGAAGAGGTGGATAATTTTTATTACGGACTTGCCAATAAATGTCTGTGGCCGCTCTTTCACTACTTTCTAGAGATCGCAACTTTCAGTGAGTCGCACTGGGAAACCTATGTGGAGGTAAACAAAAAATTTAGCCAAAGTGTCATTGATAAAATAGCGCCTGGCGATACGGTTTGGATACACGACTATCAATTGTTGCTGTGTCCTAAAATGATAAAAGATGCACGCCCAGATGTCAACATTGGATTTTTTCTGCATATACCCTTTCCATCATTCGAAATTTTTAGAACATTCCCATGCCGCGAAGCACTTTTAGAGGGGATGCTTGGGGCTGATTTGATAGGTTTCCACACCTATGACTACGAACGCCATTTTTTGAGTTCTGTGAAGCGAATCCTTAGGAAAGAGGTGCAATTTAATAGGGTAATCAATGGACTTCGTGAAGTGGTGGTAGACACCTTTCCAATGGGAATAGATTACGACAAATTTTATAGCAAGGCTAAAGAACATTTGGCGCAAAAAGAAGACGAAAAATCCGAATTAAAAAAACAACTAGAGCTGCATAAAAAAGGGTCCGAATCTGGGAAATTGATACTCTCCATCGATCGCCTGGATTATACCAAAGGAGTTTTAAATCGCATCAAGGCTTTTGACCTCTTCCTTACCAAGTATCCAGAATACTTGGAGAAAGTACGCTTGCTAATGCTCACCGTTCCTTCTCGCTCTGACGTACCAGAATACGCAAAACTAAAAAAGGAAACCGACGAGCTGGTGGGGAGGATTAACGGCAAATACGCCACGGTTAATTGGACACCCATCTGGTATTATTACCGCGCCATGAGCTTTGATGATTTGATTGATTTATACATGACTTCAGACATTGCCATGATAACACCTGTCCGTGATGGCATGAATTTGGTAGCCAAAGAATTTATAGCCACACGTGTTTCTGGAGATGGTGTCTTGATATTGAGTGAAATGGCAGGTGCCTCCAAAGAATTATTCGAGGCCATTCTTATCAATCCCTTTGATAAAAACGCGATGGCAGATGCGCTATTGAAAGCCATTACCATGCCCGTGGAGGAACAAAAGCAACGTAACTTTGGGATGCAAAAACGACTGAGTCGTTATACGGTTGAATATTGGGCAAAAGATTTTATGACTGCACTCCAATCTAAAATGGAGATAAGGGAAGAAATACAGATTCCAAAAATTCAAAATGACCTTAAACAGCAGCTGCTTCAAGCATTTAATGAGGCAAAGAAAAAGATGATCTTTTTAGATTATGACGGCACCTTAGTTGATTTTAATGAAAAACCCGATTTAGCAACACCAGGTGCCAAGCTGCTGCAGTTGATAGATGCGTTATGTGCCCTTCCTAATACCGATGTTGCCATAGTAAGTGGCAGAGACCAAGCCTTTCTAGATAAGTGGTTCGCAAGCCTTCCACTTACGCTGGTGGCAGAGCACGGTCACTACATCAAAAGAAAAGACGGAGCGTGGATGGGAACTGCTAGTAACAACAAGGACTGGATGGCAGATGTAATGCCTATTTTTGAAGCATTTACAGATAGAACACCAGGAACCTTTGTAGAGGAAAAACACAACAGCTTGGTCTGGCACTACAGAAAAACGGATCCAGAGTTGGCATCAGGTAGGGTAGTAGAAATCAAAACAGTTTTATCGAGTCTCATTTCTGATGAGTTGACCATTTTGGATATGGATAAAGCCCTTGAGGTGGTAAATCGCCAAGTTAATAAGGGAAGTGCCGTGTTTGAAATCAACAGCCAAGGCGCCTATGATTTCACGCTTTGCATTGGAGACGACGTCACAGACGAGAATATGTTTGTGAGCCTGCCCGAACATGCTTACACCATAAAAGTGGGACCTAAACCCACTGCTGCAAAATATTATATTGAAAACGTTAACCAAGTGAAAAAACTATTGTCAAGTATTGTTTCATGAGCGAAATAAATCAAAGTCAGCTCCTTGTTCAAAATATCAAAGCAGCATTTCGCAAAATCACAGCAGCACCTACGCACCTTAGTGCTCAAGAAATAAGAGAGCTAAGCGCCCAAAAGTTTCAATCTATTTTCACCGGCCTAAAAGTTCAAATAAAGGGTTCTGAATACCTGCCCTATGAAAAGGGGAGTATTTTTATATACAACCACTTGGACAACCACCCCAGTTTGATGGCTGCAGACCATTTCCAAATTACCTTGGACAGCCATTACATTAGCGGAGTACTTTATAAATATTACAACGATCCGGGCATCCGTGTGGTACGACATTCACTGGCAGCGGAATCAAATCACAAGGCGTATTACGATCGCTTTGATTATATACGCGTCTATTCTAAAGATTTCACACCAGATCATTTGACAAAAAAGGAAGTCAAAAAAGAAAACAAAAAATTTTATGCAAGGGCTGCTGCTGCACTTGAAAATAACACCAGTTTGGTCTTTAGCCCAGAAGGACTTTCCTACAAAACGGAAGCCTCTCCAGGACCATTTAGCAAGGGGGTTTTTAAGTTGGCCAGCGGAATGAAAAAGCAACCTAAAATTGTGCCATTGGTTATGGTAGACTTTGACAAACTACCCCATAAGGCCACGTATAAATGTCAGATAATGCCTGCGTTTACCATGGCAGATTATGGAATATTTGACCCCGACGACCCAAGGCTTGGTGAGGTCGTTAAAAAAATCAATAAGAAGTATAAAAACTGGGTACAAAAACTACGTGTGGAAGAGGAACACTTTGAACGTGAAATAGCCGTCTTAAAAAGAAAAGTTTATCAACTAGAAACTCAAGAAGCCCTAACTGTTTTTTACGGCAGTTCAACCATACGCCTGTGGAAAAACATGGCACAAGATTTAGCACCTCATCAAACCTTAAACCTTGGTTTTGGCGGTGCTTTTATCCACTCTTTGTCTCATTATTTTGCGCATTTGTTTGATGGATTAGCCCCTCAAAATATCATGTTGTATTTGGGCGGAAATGACTTGACTTTGGGCTTTGATGCCGATCGAATTGTTGCTGATATCACCTCCTTTATACAGATGATTCACACCAAATTTCCTGAAACCAAGATTTACAATATTGCCATTAAACCTTCATTTGAACGCGAAAGTGAATTGAAAGAAATACGTAGTATTAACGATGGCGTTCAAGCCCTATCAGAGAAGCTTCCATACCTCCATCAGCTCGGGTTATACGAAAAACTGATGGATAACAACCGCATCAGAGGAGATGTGTTGTTACAAGACGGCCTTCACCTAAACGAAAAAGGGTATAAAGCGCTGACAGCACTCGTTTTGGCTGCTTTAGAAAGCAGGCAATAAAACCTTTATGCCGCGCTGTTTTGCTGTTTGATTAGGTTTAGCGCAGAACCTGCTTTAAACCACTCAATTTGGGCATCGTTATAGGTGTGATTTGCCATAATAACGTCTGTAGATCCATCGGCGTGAACCACCTCAATGGTGATTTGCTTGCCAGCCGCAAAATCCGCTAAGTCAACAAAGTTAAACGTATCATCTTCTTGGATGAGGTCATAATCGGCCTCATTCTCAAATGTGATACCCAGCATCCCTTGTTTTTTTAGGTTGGTCTCGTGAATTCGCGCAAAGGACTTTACCAAAACAACTTTAACACCCAAGTGTCTAGGCTCCATGGCTGCATGCTCGCGTGAGGAACCTTCGCCGTAGTTATGATCACCCACAACCACAGTTTCAATGCCAGCAGCTTTGTAAGCGCGCTGAACGTCTGGTACGCCACCGTATTCGCCCGTAAGTTGGTTTTTAACAAAGTTGGTTTTTTGGTTGTATGCATTCACCGCACCAATCAAACAGTTGTTTGAAATATTATCTAAGTGCCCACGGAAACGCAACCAGGGACCCGCCATAGATATGTGGTCGGTGGTACATTTACCAAAAGCTTTGATAAGCAGTTTTGCACCCAAAAGATTTTGTCCGTCCCATGGCACAAATGGCGTAAGTAATTGCAAACGCTCAGAATCATTGCTCACAACAACCGAAACTCCTGAGCCATCGGCAACAGGTGCTAAATATCCATTGTCTTCTACATCAAAACCGCTAGGTGGAAGCTCAATACCCGTTGGTGCTTCAAGGCGCACTTCCTCTCCATCCTCATTGATAAGCGCATCTTTCATCGGATTAAAATCCAGTCTTCCCGAAATGGCAACAGCGGCTACAATTTCTGGAGAGGCAACAAAGGCATGCGTATTTGGATTTCCATCTGCGCGCTTGGAGAAGTTTCTATTGAAAGAGTGGATGATGGTGTTTTTTTCTTGTTTGTCTGCACCCGATCTGGCCCATTGCCCAATACAAGGGCCACAGGCATTGGTAAATATGGTTGCATCTAAATCTTCAAAGATTTCAAGCAAGCCATCTCTTTCTGCGGTGAAGCGTACTTGCTCTGAACCAGGATTGATACCAAAGGTTGCTTTTGTCGCTAATTTTTTATCTACTGCTTGCTTGGCAATAGAAGCTGCGCGTGATAAATCTTCGTAAGAGGAATTCGTACAGGAACCAATCAGTCCCCATTCTACATCCACCGGCCAGTCGTTGCTAGCTGCTTTTTTAGCCATTTCCGATACTGGCGTTGCCAAGTCTGGCGTAAATGGACCGTTGATGTGTGGCATCAGCGTATTTAAATCAATTTCAATGACTTCGTCGAAGTATTGCTCAGGGTTTTGATACACTTCTGGATCGGCGGTAAGGTGTTCTTTAACTTCGTTTGCCGCATCTGCTACGTCGTCTCTGTCGGTAGCACGTAAGTAGCGTTCCATTGAGGCGTCATAACCAAAAGTGGAGGTGGTTGCACCAACCTCAGCACCCATATTACAAATGGTTCCTTTGCCCGTACATGACATGGATTTGGCACCATCTCCAAAATATTCGATTATAGCACCAGTACCTCCTTTAACGGTCAAGATACCAGCCACTTTTAGGATTACATCTTTTGGTGCAGTCCAGCCGTTGAGTTTTCCTGTAAGCTTAACGCCAATAAGTTTCGGGAATTTCAGCTCCCATGGCATATCTGCCATTACGTCTACAGCGTCTGCACCACCAACGCCTATGGCGAGCATGCCTAATCCACCCGCGTTGACCGTGTGCGAATCTGTTCCTATCATCATACCGCCCGGAAATGCGTAGTTTTCGAGTACTACTTGGTGGATGATTCCAGCGCCGGGCTTCCAAAAGCCAATACCGTATTTGTTTGAGACGGACTGTAAAAAATCAAATACTTCGGCAGATGTGCTGTTCGCAGATTTTAAATCGGCAATAGCACCGTCTTTGGCTTGAATAAGGTGGTCACAATGCACCGTTGTGGGCACGGCAACTTTTGGCTTACCAGCTTGCATAAACTGCAAAAGTGCCATCTGTGCGGTTGCGTCTTGGCATGCAATGCGGTCGGGTGCGAAATCGACATAATCAACACCTCTGTTGAAAACTTGGGTTGCTGCACCATCCCAAAGGTGAGAATACAATATTTTTTCAGAAGCTGTAAGCGGTTTGTTGGTTACTTTCCTTGCCGCTTCTACACGCGCCGCTAAGCGTGCGTAAGTAGCTTTAATCATTGCGATATCAAATGCCATTTCGGATGTATTGTTCTAAAGTGTAAAAGTATAAAATACTACGCTCATTAGTAACCTTATGTACAGATTTAATCTATAGCCGTATAATTGGTACAAATAGTGCAGCATAATTATGTGTTTGTACAAATACCTGTAACTTTACATCATGAAAAAAGCGGTTATTGTCAGCGGTTATTTTAACCCCATTCACAAAGGTCATCTCGAATATTTTCACAATGCAAAAACACACGGGGATGCCTTGTTTGTCATTGTCAATTCAGATCACCAACGGGAATTGAAGGGCTCTAAAGAATTTCAAGATGAGAAAGAGCGCATGGTTATTGTTTCAAATTTTCGTGTGGTTGACAAGGCTGTTTTGTCTGTTGATCAGGACCGAACGGTTTGTGCAACCTTGACGAAAATACACGCTGAGTTAGGCAATGAATACCAATTGGCATTTGCCAATGGCGGCGATCAAAACAACGACACTATCCCAGAACGTGCTGTTTGCGAAGAACTGGGCATTACACTTATTGACGGACTAGGCGATAAAATTCAATCGTCTTCTTGGCTCCTTAAGAAGTAAAAAAAAACCTCGCAAAGCGAGGTTTTTTAGAAGATTGGCATTAAAAATAAAAAATAGAATTATAACAAATCAATTGCTTTCGTAAAATCCTTACTCTTGTAGTTTAAGTTAACGACACATTTACCCACTTCCTCACTCAACAAAAAGACTGTTTTGTCTAATTCTACTGACGTGTATTTTTTGTTGTGTAAAACATCCCCGTGTAAAGACTCAATAACAACATCAACGAGAGTTGTGTTTTCATAAACCTTAATTTTGAATTTATTGTCTTTAAATTGATAAACAGGCTTTTTAAATACACGTCTATCGATTACGCGTATGTTTGCCTCTTCAACATATATCAGAACGTCTTCGCTTTTATATTCATCGTCTACTGTTAAAATATATGGACCTGGGCTGTAATCTTTGAAGTTTACAATAAGCGTACTTTCATTAGTATTATAATCAAAATCCATGTCTAACATTTCTCCCAATTTTATCAGTTTAAAAACTGGGGATGAGTTTTTGGTGTCAAAAATGACTTCCAACGCTTTTCCGTTTTTAGACAAAATAATGTCTGAATTGTTTAAGCGTTCGTAGCTTTCATTAGCAAAACTTATAGTATTTACGGAAAGGAATAGTATTAATAGTGTTTTTTTCATAGCAGAAACATTTAAATTAATTTTATTCAAATATATTACCATAAACGATTAACTTTGTTAAGTAAATTAACCAATAACTATATTATATTAACTTTATGTATTTATTTTATGTTATGTATTTGTTAATTATAATTAAAACTAATATTAATAAATGAAAAAAACATAATATATGATCAGTTTGAACTACCAAAGTATTAACTCTGATGTAAGCCAATCTTTTCAGTTTAAGGTATTCGACCATGAACACCCCAACAGCAACGACTCAAATTGGCACTATCACCCCGAGATTGAACTTGTTTATATCGACAAGGGGAGTGGTAAAAAAGGAGTTGGGACACACCTCTCAAATTATACAAATGGGGATTTAATCATGGTTGGATCTAACCTGCATCATATGGGATTTACAGGCAGTTTTGAAGACGGAAAAACAGAAGTTGTTGTTCAGTTTTTGCCTGACTTTATGGGCAATGCTTTTTCAAAAGTTCCTGAATTTCAATCTATTTTAAAACTTTTTGAAAACGCCAAATGTGGTTTGTCTTTTACCGAACCCATTAAAACCCATGTTGGAGAGGCGCTTCTGGGCTTACAGTATGAAACCAACTTCCAAAGAATTTTGACACTTTTAGACGTTCTAAAACTTTTGGCTGCAAACTCGCCCGTTTTTTTAAACAGTTCAAACTTGGAAGAACTAAACAATAATGACCAGCTCAAGCGGCTCTTTAATTTTGTTAAGTACAATTTCCAGTCTGAGCTTAATTTAAAATCAGCAGCTGATAAAGTTAATATGACCATTCCCGCTTTTTGTCGTTACTTCAAGAAAAATACGGGCAAGACTTTTACGCAATTCGTCAACGAATACCGCGTAAATCACGCAGCAAAATTATTGATAGAAACAGATTTAGACATCCAGTCGGTTTGTTACGAATGCGGGTTTAATAATTTTTCAAATTTTTGCAGGTTTTTCAAATTACACCGCAAATACACGCCGAAGAATTTCCGAAAAATGATGATTAGAAAACTTATGGAATAAGCCTACAAGACCTCAAACGGAACTTCTGCTCTTGTGTTTTCCCAACCTAAATGCAACGTAGGCGCATCATCTCCAGAAAACACCATCGAAAAGGCTTCTAAGGTATCTGCTGCTGTTGTGGTTAAAACTTCATAACGCAACAAATCTTTCGCTTTATCGTAGGAGTATGATCCCCAAAGATTGCTGGCCTTATTGATAATAAAGGTCATTTTTCCGGTCTCAAAAATGGTAAAAATACTGTAGGTACCAGCGGGAATTTCGGTTCCGTCAATTGCAATAGGCTTAAACACACGGAGTTCTGTGGCTTCGTTAGCGCCCGTTCGCCAAATTTTTCCAAACGAGACGATGTCTGCAAAGGCCCTTCCCTTGAGCTGTGGTCTGCTGTATGTAATTGTTGCAACTTTTTCCGAAATACGATAGCTCGCAGGAAAAGATGCCTTATCCATGGGGCTTTTGTCAAGTCCCCTAAAGTTTTGTGCTTGCGTGAATGTCAGGGGAAACAGTAGTAGGGTAAACAGTAGTTTTTTCATGATATAGGTATTTTAATGCGCACTCAAGATACTGCTTTTGTGATGAAATAAAAACAAAATAGAACGCGTCAATTTCTAATGAAGTGACTTCAACAAAGACACTAAGTCTCTTTGTTGTTACTTGATATACTCCTCAATCACGTATGCTGCGAGGGTAAATACGACACAAATTGCTATACTCCCCCAAAAAATACCACCTACTCCCATACTGTATGTTTTAAATTCTTATTTATAAATATAAATAAATATTAGGGATAATGGTTCTTAAGGACAAGCGCCTTTCGTGAAATCGGTTACACCGCCGTTGAATGTTGCCACGCAGCTGTTGGCATAAGTTTGCCCATCACATCCACACACAGGGACGTACTCTTTTGTACATGCAATTTCTTTACGTAGGTTGTTGGGGTCAATGCAGCTACTTTGCGCCGTTCCTCTTGAAAAGTAATATGAAACTTCATCGTCGGCAATTTCTGGCACATCAATGTAATGAAGCTCAAGGACATCATTGGTAATGGCAAAGCGGTACTGTCGTTTGTTGGAGTGCAATGTTAGCGTGTCTTGACTTATCGTATAGGGCTCCAATTTGTTGATGGAGGAAATACCAACGGCATTGTCTGCTACTCCTTTGCTTATCAAAAGCGGGCCTTCTAAAAACCAAAGTTGATTGGACGTAAAATCATACTTCTCAAAACTGCAAAAACACAGGGCTTTTTGAAGCACCCACTGCCCTTCAAGCGAATCCTCTTGAAGAAGGGGTGTTTTCTCACAATTAAAAACAAACAAGAAAAAACAGAAGATTACATATTTCATTTGATACAGATAAAAGTTAATTACACGAATGAACTAGCAAAGTGCGTGCCTAGTCTTCAAAACCCATTTCCCAACTCCCGTAAATAAGGTTGGGAATAAGTATGAATTTTTCGCCAAACAAAGCACGGGTGTTGTTTAGCCGATCTATTCTCACATCATTGGGTTGCTTATAAAAGCGCGCATCAAAATCGGCAAGGTTATCACCCAGCAACAGTACAATATTGAAATTGGAAAGCTGCTTTCTTCTAGCCGCTTTATTACCGTCTTCATCTCTTAGCAACATGATGGTGTCATCGTCAAAAGGAAAGCCAGCGCTTATAAGATTAGCTTTTGTTGGGGCATAATTTTCAACCCTTCTGTTGGAGAGGTAAATGATTTCAACGCCAAGGGAGTCGGCATAATTGTAAAATTCCAGCGCACCGGGAATGGGCACTGCCGTTTTTTTGCGCACCCATGCTGCCCAAGTTTCTTGGGTAAAAGAGGAGTTCTTTTCAATCAGCATTTCATTGTAAGGGCGGTTACTCAGAACGGTCTCGTCTATATCGGCAATGATAGCCAAAGGCTTTTCGCTTGTTGTGACAAACGCTTGATCTACTTTCATTTTGGCAAGGTTATAGGCTTGTATGCAAAGGGCATGGTATTCGGCCGCATTTTTCTGCCAATACATGGAGTGGTCTTTTGGGGAGTTCTTAGATGAGCAACCTATTATAAACCCTGTTAGTAGTAGAAGTAAAAGAGGAGTGTTCTTGCGTTTCATTCCGCGGGAATTAGATTAATCACGATTATAGTTATCGTACAGGTAAAGCGGCAAGGCCAATGAAAAGCCCACGATAAATAGCGAAATAAAGTATTTAAGAAACTGCTTTAGGCTGATGTACTTCACGTTTAACTTATAGATTATAAAAATCAAAAAGGTGGTAGCGGCTACGGTTAGGTCGGCATTTAGAATTTTCATGCCGTAGTTTAAGTTAATCTGCTCAAAGAAAAGCGCCGTAGACCATTCCCAGTTATTGGCTTCAATAAATTTATATATGTTGTAGTATGGCAAGACCACACCCAATACACAGAGCAATGCAAATAGTTTTTTCATTTGATGTTTAACATTCTTTTCAATGTTCTAAGTTAACATAAATAAAAGTTGTGTAATCAAATATAAAAAGGCTTCATTTTAGATTAATTGCCTCGCCCCGTTTTTCTAACACCCGAAGCTTTAGGCTTGTTATTTTTATTAGACATTTTTTGTTTAATCCCTTTTTTTTCAGCGGTATTTTTATTTAGGCTGTTACCAAAAAACTTGCTAGACATATTTTCATTTTTTTGTTTGGTACTAATTTAGAAAAAAACAATACACTTACAGAAAGATATAGTTATGATTTCGTAGCGAAAAGATCTTTTGGGGTGTAAATGTTTAGCTTAGCTGTGCTTTCTGAGCTAATCTCACCAAGCATTTTTTGAGCTAAGGTCGAAACGGGTAAGGGTTTTTGCGATTTCAAAAGCCCCAATTGATTTAATACGCCAACAACCTTTATTCCTATTTTCTCTCCAGTTCTTATTAGTTCAGCTTGTCTAATTAAAAAAGGAGGTTGAAAAACATAGGTTTTCTCAAAATTAAGTTTCTTGATTGCCTCTTCCAGGGCACCCTTCATTTTTGGATAGAAAAAAGGTGAGTTCTCGTTTGAACCAACAGATGAAACCAATGCATAATGTTTGACACCATTTTCGGACGCCATTTTGGCAAATGCATATTGATAGGTGTAGTCTACAAGGTATTGCTGGGATTTACTACCAGCGTCCTTTAAAGTTGTGCCTAAAGCAGAAAAAAGCACATCACCTTGAACAAATGCTTTGTAATCGCTTAATCTTGAGAAATCAATTTGGTGTATGCTTAATTTTTCGTGTTTAATATTGGGTTTATTTCTAACAAAAATGGAGACTTTGCTATAGGCGGGGTCTTTTAGTAGAAGTGAAACAATTTCTCGTCCAGTTGCCCCTGTTGCTCCCAGCACCAAAGCGTGTGTATTTTTCATGGTTTCAATATAAGAATTAGCTGTCCTAACCAAGAGGGTTAAGAGTTGCTGTTAAAGAGGAAGATATACCTATGGTCTAGCTTTCTTTATCCTTTTTTTGCCCAAATTTTTGTCTTAATACAATTTTAAAATAAAAGAAGTTATAAATCACAAAAATGACACAACCAATGATAAACATTACTTTATTATTCATCGCATCTAATTTTTTCTTCTTTGTCTAATTGCAATTGCAAAGCCTAAAATTGTTATCGGCCAAAGACCAACATAAATACCCTCAAGT
>OZSS01000617.1_pt1 | contig 17167 bp, 5 predicted proteins | sample 1779911 | NCBI WGS metagenome assembly OZSS01 (sample SAMEA2603589, study PRJEB24840) | metagenome | biome: Water; feature: Photic zone; material: Seawater sample | place: Mediterranean Sea | collected 2013-11-12 | depth 10 m | reverse complement strand
CATCAGGACTTGAACCTGAAACCTACTGATTAGAAGTCCTACCAAGGCCAAAATAGCCAACATTTTACAATCAATAACAGTAATCATTTCAGAATCTTATTCTGATCTGTTGATTACTGTCGATTGATCCCACCTGTGTTTTGTTGCCCACATTTACGACTTTTTTGCTACCAAAATTCAACTCTGATTTTGGCGATTTCCGAACTCAATTACGACCTTTTTGCTACTTTTTCTTCTTCTTGGAAGAAATATCGCTTAGAACAGCGAATAAAAAGCACTAAAATCACGGATTACTTATCCGTTGGTTTTTTTATTGTTATTATTGAGATCAGCACCTGGCATTAAGTCATCAATTGTTTCAATCACAAAAATAGAACAGGCATCATGGGAACTATTCTCGAGATTCCCCGCAAGCAGGGAATCAGCTACCGGGTAGAAATTCGGCGTAAGGGTCACAAGTCATTATGCAAAACATTTCAGCGCAAAACCGACGCGAAGCACTGGATGGAAGAACAGGAGGCGATCATCTACAAAGGGGGCATCGTCACCATGGAAGTCGATCGAAAAACGGTTGGTGATTTGATCCAGCGCTTCCTGGATGAAAGAGTCAGCCAAATGATTCCCTCCAGTCAGAGTGATTATGGGATGCAGCTACGCTATTGGGGAGAAAACATTGGGCATTTGACACTGCGCCAGTTGACCCGATCCAACATCATTGGGGTCCGTGAAAAATTACGTAAAGGCACCTACAGCCGTGGTGTAGAGGAGAAACAGCGAAGCCCATCCACCGTCAACCGTTACACGGCAGCTTTGAGCACCTGCTGTAGCTATGGAGTAGAGATTGGGATGTTGGAAAGGAATCCTTGTACGGGTATCAAAAGGCTGAGTGAACCCCGCGGGCGCACACGTTTCCTCACCGATGGAGAACGTGATCGTTTACTTCAGGTAACGAAGTTGTCTTCCCCCCAACTCCATTTGGCTGTCGTTCTTTCATTGGCTACCGGTGCAAGGCAAAGCGAGATCTGGGGACTGCGCTGGCAGGAGATAGATCTCAAGGATGGATTCTTGAAATTCGAGCACACCAAGAATGGCGACATCCGTGTGGTACCTGTAATTGGGGAAGTACTTGATTTACTTCGTGGGTATCACAGTCAGCATCGCATTGTTGGAAGAGATGAACTCTTCCCTAGTCGGACAAAGGGGAAGTCTCTCGATCTGCGCACACAATGGGAATCAGCATTGAAACAAGCAGAGATCGAGGATTTCCGTTGGCACGACCTGCGCCACTCTTGTGCGAGCTACATGGTCCGGCAGGGTTTGGACTTAAGGCTAGTGGCCGAGTTGCTGGGTCACCGTACACTGCAGATGTCCATGCGTTACTCGCACTTGGCCAAGGAGCACCTCAAGAGTGCAATCAGCGAGGCGATGGAACGCTGAAAAATGAGATATCCTTCCAACTTCTGCTGAAATCATGCTCCCTCTTTCCACCCGGGGGAGCAAACATGCCCCACCCCTTTTTAGATTGGGACTCCGGTTCTGATTTTTAGCCAAATTCTCTTATCAACTCGATCCAGTCATCATCTACGCAAATCAGCCCGCCTGTTTTGCTCTTTTCAAGTATTCAGATTGCAGAAGCGAACTACTTTTCTCGAGGTCTTTTGAGCAAACCTTCATTTTTTCCTTGCACCCGCCCTCTTCGTTTAGATAGATAGTGGCATAGATATTTCAAAAGTGTATATTCTAGTTCAAGGTTGTTCGATGGAGCAGAACAGCCAGCATCAACCACAAAAATATCTATTAGGAATGGATTCCTCATTTCAATGGAGCAGAGTGCTCCATGAATCAATCAGGCTGAGCAACTACACATTAGCTACTTGCGCAAGCCAAGTCGATCTATAGGGTTTCCTCGACTTTAAAAACCTGAGCCCGACGAACCACTTTATCCAGGGGAGACATGCGTCTCCTTGCGAGGTGGAGAGTTCGGTCTCAGGGTTCCTCAAAGTAGCACGCCTGAGCCCCCGTAACTTCAATTCAATGATTCTTGGCATCCAGCAAGAAGCAGACGTTCTTGCAACATCAATTACCGGTCCTGCCGGCTTGACTGGACAGGTAGGATAAGCCTGTCAGAGCAGATCTCAGAGAATCAATTAAGAGTCAGCAGGTTGCCCGATAGGACCACCAGGTTCTTCCGTTGACCTCTGAGAGAATGACAAGTGAATACTGGGAGCACTTTGGATGAAATGTCTACTCCGTCTCTTTTTTGCCCTGAGCATTTTGGGACTGCTGCAAACAGGCTGTGACATACGTGAAGCGACCATTGTCTATGACGTGGAATTTCCCCGAGCCGATAGCGATGAAGCCAGTGGCGGCGGTAGTGGTGGTGGTTCCGGTGGTGGCAGTCCTGGCGGCCCGACCACGGTCACCAACCCCAACGGCTCTGGCGCCGGCTACACCGTCTCCAAAACCATTGCCAATGTCTACGAAGACGGTTCGGTCTCGGATAATTTCACAATTGTACTGACCGCCGCTCCCAGCGCCAATGTGGTGATGGGTCTTGCCAACCCGGACACCACCGAAGTCAGCTTATCCCCAAGCTCCCTCACTTTTAGCACCGTCAACTGGTCCACCGCCCAGACAATCCTACTCACAGGTGTCGAAGACGGCATTGCCGACGGCAACCAGTCAACCAACCTAACCGTCTACGTCAACTCCTCCACTGATGGCAATTACTCCTCTGGGGTGGATAACTCTTCGGTGACGGTCAATTCTGTGGATTCTTCCAGTGTTGCAGCAATTAGCATTACCACCACCGGAGGGAACAACTCGGTCACGGAAAGTAGTGGAAATACCGATAACTTCACGATAGCTCTGGCCACTCGACCTGCCCAAAACGTGACGGTTTCGCTGACTTCTGGAGATACCGGAGAAGTCACCGTTTCCCCATCCTCGGTAGTTTTCTCCTCTGTCAATTACAGTTCTGCCCGGACAATTGTGCTAACACCCGTTGAAGACGGCACTGCCGACGGCAATCAGAACATCAACATTTCAGCCAATGCGACCTCCACCGATATTTCCTACAATGGGCTAAGCCAAACAACGCCAGTCACTGTTGTTGACAGTGGAATCTCTGCAGGCATAACCATTACCACAACTGGTGGAAACTCAGTCACAGAGAGCAGCGGCACTACTGACACATTCACTGTTCAACTTAATTCAGCACCAACATCCAATGTCACCCTAGCTCTCACCTCTGCTGACACAGGTGAGGTTACCGTTGCTCCGTCTTCTGTAGTATTTGCTTCTGGAAACTTCAGTTCTGCCCAGACAATAACACTAACTCCCATTGAAGACTATGCTGCTGATGGAAATCAGAACGTCAATATTTCAGCCAATGCGACATCAACAGACATTCTCTACAATGGGCTGGGACAAACAACGTCTGTTACTGTTATTGACAGTGGAACAGCTTTAAGTACTCCAAGCAATTTAACGGCAACTGCTGTTTATTCTGACAGGATCAATGTACTTTGGGATCGTGTGGCAGAAGCAGACAACTACACCATTGAATTTGGTACAAGCAGCGGTAGCTATTCTGGTAGTACCACAGTCACATCAAGCTCAACAAGACCCCCCTTCTACCATACTTCCCTAACTATATCAACTACTTACTACTACCGAGTCAGGTCTAACAATGCAGGAGGTAGTAGCGCATGGTCATCTGAAGTCTCTGCTACTACTTTAGCTCCCGGCTTCACTCTGAGCAGGACAACTGCAACCGTTACAGAAAGTGGTGCGAGTGGAAATGATATCTGGACAAGAATGCTTACAGGGCCATTCTGGCATGGGGCTGGGCGTACATACACAGCATCTGACTCACAAGGAAACGCATATATTGCTGGTACTACTAGTAGTGCTATTGGTAGCTCACTGCCTGATAACAAATCAACAGTGGCAAATTATACAAAAGCACAAGATTTTGTAATAGCTAAATATAATAGTGGAGGTGAACGTCTTTGGGTACAACAAGTAGGAAGTACATCTAATGATGATGTCTATGGAATAGAGGTTGATTCAGAGGATAATATTATAGTAGTAGGAACAACTGGTGATGCAGATTTTGCAGGAACATCAGCTTGTAGTGACGCTTCTTATAATCTTGCAATAGTTAAATTGAATTCCAGTGGTGTCCAACAATGGTCAACTACAACCTGTACTACCTTTACTACTTTGCCTTATGGGATGACAGTTGATTCAAACAATAACATCTATATTGTCGGAAAAACTTATTATGATGTTGGGCCTAACTCTGTAAGATTAAATTCTATGGAAATGCCGAATACACTAACTACAGATGCATTTCTTGCCAAATATAATAGTAGTGGAGTAATTCAAAAAACAGCAATCATAGCAAGCACAAAAGGTACAGGTGTCGGTGGAGACTACGGAGCGTCAGAAGAGGCACAGGCTGTAGCTGTTGACAACTTAGGAAATATTTACGTCTCTGGTGAAACTGCGATGAAAGCTGGCAGAGAAATAATAACACCAGTCAGTAGCGGTTCAGTTGCTCCACAAAATAGGAAATTTGCTTTTTTAGTTCGCTATGACAGCAATTTTTCAAACGCTTGGATCAGAACATTTGTGAGTACTACAGATGGGGGTACTGCTGCATCAGATTTAAAGATTAAATCCAATGGGAATGTTGTAATTTTTGGAGACACATCAGGCTCACTCCCCGGATTCACAGATATTGATGGCACTAAAGATGATTATTGGTTTGCCGAATATGATTCAAATGGTAATCAGCAGTGGTTACATCAAGAGGTTCTAGCAGGGTACTCTGGGGGTCAATCATACTCAGGCCGATGGCATGACGTTCTAGCAATTGATCAATCTGACAATCTCTATGTTCTTGGTAACACAGACATATACTTAACCCCTGCCTTTGATCAGGGTTTAGGAACAATCATAAAGTTTAATAGTAACGCTACCAGCAGAATCAATACAGTCCAACTCCCATATGGTTATGAGCTACAAAAGTTGCACATCGTATCAGACACTGTTGCTTATGTTTCAGGATACAACATGGGATTCCCCGAAATAATGGATATCGCTGGTCAAGTGAACGGTTACGGGACTAAAGGTAATTTGATATCTCAAATTAATCCTAGTGCTGCTCCAGCTACCTCTAATCTTGGCAGGGATAGTATCACTCTGACTATGCAAAGAAGACCGTCTGCCTATGTAAGAGTCTGTCCGTCACATTCTAGTCCCGATGAATTGCTAGTCGGCCCAAATGGGGCGAATTATGGTGTTGCTGACGCTATGAAATTACACACTATTTGGCCTTTGACATATAATGACGAAGTTACTGCCTGCCTTCATTTTTGGCCCAATTACAACACTGCTGAACCTTTAGTAGCAATTGATTTTCAATTCTATTCCATCCAAGACAATATCACTGATGGCAATCAAGTTGTCCCAGTAAGTTTCACTGTCGAATCTGATGACAGTGATTACCACAATATGACAATCCCGAATGTCAATGTGACTGTAGTTGATGCGGCCTTGGCTGTTCCCAAGGCTCCGCTTCAACTGACAGCTACTGCAGGTGGAACAGATATTACTCTGAATTGGGCAAAGCCCATCACAGCATTGGGGGAAGGGATAACTAATTACACGCTTCAGTGGAACAATGATAATGGATCAAGCTGGACAAACATTACAGGCATTACTGGCACAACTCACAGCCACACTGGGTTAAGTGGGAATACAAATTACTATTATAAAGTCTTTGCCAACAATGCTGCAGGGGCAGGCCCAACTTCAAATGTAGACAATGCCACAACTGGAGCAGCCAACGGAGTGACCATCACTCACACGAATGGAAGCACTACGGTGAATGAAGCTGGTTATGGTGAAGGGGTCTATGACTGGTCAGATCTGATCGGAAATTCAGGTGATGACAGGGCTTACGCAGTCACTCGAGATGCAATCGGGAATGTCTATGTTGGTGTCCAGACGACATCGAGTTTACAAGGTAGCAATGCGGGAAGTCACGATGCCGCATTAGTCAAATACAACTCTGTTGGTATCAAGCAATGGACAAGACAAACCGGTAGTAGTGCTGCAGATTATGTGAAAGCAGTAGCTACTGATTCAGAAGGAAATGCCTACATCATTGGGGATGTGAGCAATGCATCTTACGATGGTCAAAGCGCATCGGGAGATCGTGATGTATTCATCACGAAGTATTCGAGTAATGGCACCAAACAGTGGTCAAAGCAATTTGGAACAGCACAAAACGATCAAGTAGCTGATGCCGTTATTGACAACAACACCCTCTACATTATTGGCAGTACCAAGGGGACAATGAGTGGAGCCAGTAAAACATCGGCTTCTGCTACCTACCAAGACTCCTTCATTACTCGTCTGGATTCTAGTGGAAACATTTTGGGATCAGACCAATTCGGAGTTTCTGGTACAAACAACACGGTTGCCAGCGATATGGCCTTCGATGACAGTGGGAACTATTATGTAGCTGGTAGTTCTACGGGAGCATTGGATTCTGAATCTCACAGTGGAAATTCAAAAACGGATATGTTTATCCGTAAATACAACAGCAGCAATGTTCGACAATGGACAAAACTCATTGGCAACAGCACTCATGACCAAGGAAACGGAGTTCATCTTGGCCTCAGTAGCAGTGGGGCAACAATCTATCTCCAGGACCAAACTGGGGGGACCATTAACTCGGTTTCTGCACCAACTTCAGCCAGTGACCATTTAGTCATTCATGCAATCAGAGCCAGCGACCGTGCCTTCGAGTGGACCAAATTCACTAGTCACCGAGCAAATACTGTCAGAGGAATTGGGGCTGACTCCTCCGGCTACATCTACACCCTACATGACAGTTCTATCAGCCCTGCTGGCTATGATGATGACCTTGACGGCAACTATCAAATCACCAAGTTTAATTCTTCTGGTACCGAACAGTGGGCCAGGCTCACAGGAAGCGGGGACAGTGGTTTTGATTTTCCACTGGGCATGTATGTGACAAAGGGTGGCCAATTGTATGTTGCAGGAACTACGCAGGCAGGGGTGCTCAATAGTTCCTCGACATGGGATTATAAATTTCATGGAGAAACATCATCAGGAAGTTTTGATGCCGTGATTTTTAAAGCCAACGGAGCAAATGATTATGTGGGGAGGGATAACATCACCGTTGTGTTGAGTGCAGCGCCATCGGCAACTGTAACAGCCAATATTGCTGGATTTTCCACTGAATTTACCGTGGAACCTACTCAATTGACCTTCACCACAGGCAATTGGAACACACCTCAAACCGTCTACATTCATGGGATCCAGGACAACACGACCGACGGAAATCAGACAGAAAATCTGACCATCACCACCTCTTCATCAGACAGTAACTACAATGGACTTACTGTAAATACGCCTGTCACCATCGCAGAACAGGCACCGATTGCTCCAAGCGTGGGAATCGGTTTTGACAATGCAACGGTGACTGAGGGCAACTCTGGCACACAGACCCGCACTCTCACGGCTTACCTGGATCAACTTCACTCCTCAAATGTCACTGTCAATCTAGCCTATGGCTCAGGGAGTTCCTGTACTGCCACCAGTGGGAGCAGTAACGATTTTGCGCACTCCTCTTCTACCATGACGATTTCCGCTGGTCAGTCCCAGGCGACCCAGAATGTGAACATTTATGGAGATACGACTGTTGAAGACAATGAGACCGCTTGTATTGACATTTCGTCAGTGACCAATGGAGTTGAAGAGGGAACCCAGAGAGCCACACTGAGGATTATAAATGATGATACCGCATCATCTGCTGCGTTCAGATACAGTGCAATAGGTGGCTCTACTACCGTTTCTGAAACAGGTACTACAGACAACCTAAACCTTTATCTAGCCAGTGCTCCCAATGGAAATGTTGTTGTTGATGTGACTGTCTCTGACTCCACTGAAATCAGTGTCAGTCCTACTCAGCTGACTTTCACCAACGCCAATTACATGAACACCCAAAACATTACTGTGACGGGTATTGATGATGCTCTTGATGATAATGACACTGTCTCTCAGGTCACCATTGCAATCAATGGCTCCACTACGGACACAACCGGTTATGCCTCGCTAAGTTCCAGTTCCCGAAACGTAACCACTACGGACGATGAAGTTCCTCCAAGTGGAACACCGAGTCTTACCAACGCGGTTGCTGCTACTCAACAAGTCACATTGAGCTGGTCTACTTTATCAGGGGCAACCTACTACAAGTTCTATTACAAACAGGACTCCACGGTAAATTATTCTATCAATGTGGCGAATAGCTCAACTTACGATGGCACATTCACAGTCAGTGATGGATCAGCTACAAGCTATGTTCATGCAGGCTTATCTGCCGGTCGTTATCATTACACGATGGTGGCAGGTAATGTTGCCGGTGATTCTGCACAGAGCAACATGCGGGATGCTGGTGTAGTCTCGAATTTTTCTACAAGCTCCTGCAACGCAGACAACGATACAGATCTACTGGTTCACTATGATTTTGACTCAAATGCCAACGACAAGGTAAGGAAGTATGGTGATGGACGATATGATTTGAGTGTAGCCAACGGTGGCAGCATTACCTACGCAAACAGCCGCTGTACTGGGGGCAAAGCAGCTTATTTCAATGCTGGGAATCAATATGGCTACAATACAAGTTTGAATGATGATAACGAAAGTAACCTCTTCAGTAGTGGTAACTTTACAGTCAGCCTTTGGTTTTATGCCGATCCAGACATGCCAGATTTCAGTTCATTGATGTCTTCGAAGATTGTTTCAGGCAGTGGCAACGATGGAGGCAACTACAGCTGGCAACTTGATAGTAATGACAGAAAGCTTCGTTGGAGATCACAACAAGGAGAAGATACTTCTTCAAAAGTGCACACTCTTGCTAGTACTCGGTACCCAACGAACTCATGGGGACATGGTGCTTTTGTGAAGCACGACAATGGGACAGCCCAAATCTACATGAATAGCACTTTGGTTGCGACAAGGCTTGATAATCAGACAACTCCAATGGATATGCTCAAGATAAGGCTGAGTGAACCCCGCGGGCGCACACGTTTCCTCACCGATGGAGAACGTGATCGTTTACTTCAGGTAACGAAGTTGTCTTCCCCCCAACTCCATTTGGCTGTCGTTCTTTCATTGGCTACCGGTGCAAGGCAAAGCGAGATCTGGGGACTGCGCTGGCAGGAGATAGATCTCAAGGATGGATTCTTGAAATTCGAGCACACCAAGAATGGCGACATCCGTGTGGTACCTGTAATTGGGGAAGTACTTGATTTACTTCGTGGGTATCACAGTCAGCATCGCATTGTTGGAAGAGATGAACTCTTCCCTAGTCGGACAAAGGGGAAGTCTCTCGATCTGCGCACACAATGGGAATCAGCATTGAAACAAGCAGAGATCGAGGATTTCCGTTGGCACGACCTGCGCCACTCTTGTGCGAGCTACATGGTCCGGCAGGGTTTGGACTTAAGGCTAGTGGCCGAGTTGCTGGGTCACCGTACACTGCAGATGTCCATGCGTTACTCGCACTTGGCCAAGGAGCACCTCAAGAGTGCAATCAGCGAGGCGATGGAACGCTGAAAAATGAGATATCCTTCCAACTTCTGCTGAAATCATGCTCCCTCTTTCCACCCGGGGGAGCAAACATGCCCCACCCCTTTTTAGATTGGGACTCCGGTTCTGATTTTTAGCCAAATTCTCTTATCAACTCGATCCAGTCATCATCTACGCAAATCAGCCCGCCTGTTTTGCTCTTTTCAAGTATTCAGATTGCAGAAGCGAACTACTTTTCTCGAGGTCTTTTGAGCAAACCTTCATTTTTTCCTTGCACCCGCCCTCTTCGTTTAGATAGATAGTGGCATAGATATTTCAAAAGTGTATATTCTAGTTCAAGGTTGTTCGATGGAGCAGAACAGCCAGCATCAACCACAAAAATATCTATTAGGAATGGATTCCTCATTTCAATGGAGCAGAGTGCTCCATGAATCAATCAGGCTGAGCAACTACACATTAGCTACTTGCGCAAGCCAAGTCGATCTATAGGGTTTCCTCGACTTTAAAAACCTGAGCCCGACGAACCACTTTATCCAGGGGAGACATGCGTCTCCTTGCGAGGTGGAGAGTTCGGTCTCAGGGTTCCTCAAAGTAGCACGCCTGAGCCCCCGTAACTTCAATTCAATGATTCTTGGCATCCAGCAAGAAGCAGACGTTCTTGCAACATCAATTACCGGTCCTGCCGGCTTGACTGGACAGGTAGGATAAGCCTGTCAGAGCAGATCTCAGAGAATCAATTAAGAGTCAGCAGGTTGCCCGATAGGACCACCAGGTTCTTCCGTTGACCTCTGAGAGAATGACAAGTGAATACTGGGAGCACTTTGGATGAAATGTCTACTCCGTCTCTTTTTTGCCCTGAGCATTTTGGGACTGCTGCAAACAGGCTGTGACATACGTGAAGCGACCATTGTCTATGACGTGGAATTTCCCCGAGCCGATAGCGATGAAGCCAGTGGCGGCGGTAGTGGTGGTGGTTCCGGTGGTGGCAGTCCTGGCGGCCCGACCACGGTCACCAACCCCAACGGCTCTGGCGCCGGCTACACCGTCTCCAAAACCATTGCCAATGTCTACGAAGACGGTTCGGTCTCGGATAATTTCACAATTGTACTGACCGCCGCTCCCAGCGCCAATGTGGTGATGGGTCTTGCCAACCCGGACACCACCGAAGTCAGCTTATCCCCAAGCTCCCTCACTTTTAGCACCGTCAACTGGTCCACCGCCCAGACAATCCTACTCACAGGTGTCGAAGACGGCATTGCCGACGGCAACCAGGCAACCAACCTAACCGTCTACGTCAACTCCTCCACTGACGGCAATTACTCCTCTGGGGTGGATAACTCTTCGGTGACGGTCAATTCTGCGGATTCTTCCAGTGTTGCAGCAATTAGCATTACCACCACCGGAGGGAACAACTCGGTCACGGAAAGCAGTGGAAATACCGATAACTTCACGATAGCACTAGCCACTCGACCTGCTCAGAATGTTACAGTCTCTTTGACTTCTGCTGATACCGGAGAAGTCACCGTTTCCCCATCCTCGGTAGTTTTCACCTCCATCAATTACAGTTCTGCCCAGACAATTGTGCTAACACCCGTTGAAGACGGCACTGCCGACGGCAATCAGAACGTCAACATTTCAGCCAACGCGACCTCCACTGATATTTCCTATAATGGGCTCAGCCAAACAACGCCAGTCACGATCCTAGACAGTGGAAGAGTTGCTCCTGGTTTGATTACTGATCTTGCCGCATCGGCAGGGAGTCAACAAAATACGTTGACCTGGTCAGCCCCCGCTGGTGTGGACAATTATACTCTCTACTGGTCTAGACCTCCTTACATTCCCCTTACCATCTCATCCTCTAACTCGGCTTACCGAGGTTTCTTTAGTCTTGCTTCTGGAACCACCTCTTATGTTCATGCTGGCCTGGACAGCAGATATACTTACTACTATGCCATTCTTTCCACAAACTCTGTTGCATCTTCAGGCTTATCAAATGAAGTCACTGCCAGGCCATCAGGATTTTCAGGTCCCCCAGTCTGCAATACCACGGGAACTCTGACTGATAATGATGCTGACCTACTGGTTCACTATGCCTTTAGTAACAATCTCAATGACATTGCTGGATCTGGAACCACAGGAAGTCCGTATAATTTGAGCAATTCAGGCGGGACAATCAAATATGCTCAGAGTTGCGCCTATGGTCAGGCAGCCTACTTTGATTCCAGCACAGGATATTTGGAGAACAGTAACTTCAACAGAACAAATATCACTTCCTTAGATTCTGGGAATTATACCATTGCTTTATGGGTAAATCGTGATGCAGATATGATTGAATATGCATCTGCTATTTCCAGTAAGGATACAACAAACAGTGTATCCACCTGGGGAGATTCGCTTCAAATTGATGTTGATGAAAGTGGTGGAAACAACTACATGCGCTGGAACAATGCTCCTTCAACAGGAATTTCAGATCAAGCAATGATCACTGATGGAACGTCTCTGACAGACTGGTCCTATATCACTGCAGTTCATTACGACAACAATACCGCTCAATTCTATCGAAATGGGGTATTGGTGGGAACACACACCACCTTTCCTGCGAGATGGTACAAGATGAAAGTTGGCATCAATCGGGGTGGGTATGTGGGGAATCAGCATGGTCTTGGCTCGGCTTGGAAAGGCTACATTGATGAAGTCAAGGTATACAACCGGGCCTTTGATGGGGATGATGTCAAAAATGCTTGCTTGCTCTACAGTCAGTGCACAGGACTCACCCCAGCAGCACCGGATAATTTAACGGCCACAACACGCAGTTCATCGCAAGTCAATCTCACATGGAATGCTGTTAACGGTGCCGATAACTACACCCTTGAATTTGGCACCAGCAGTGGCAGTTACTCAGGGAGCAGCACGATCACATCAGGAACCAGCTTCAGTCATACCTCTCTCTTAGCGTCCAGAGCTTACTACTATCGAATCAAGGCAAACAATGCAGCAGGTAGTAGTGGGTGGTCATCTGAAGCCTCTGCTACTACCCTGGGGCCCCCTGCCATGCTGGTTACCCACACAAGCGGCTCAACAAGAGTGAATGAAGCTGGTTATGGGCAGGGCTTCTATGACTGGGCAATCGCCACTGGGGATTCGGTCAGCGCCGGGGTTAATTATGCGATGATGGGAATATGGGACGAATTTAGGAGTATAGCCACCGATTCAAGTGGCAATGTCTACGCCGGCATGTATTGGGACAATAGTTCAATAGGGGATCAGCCACTTCAGGCAAGATTAGTCAAGTACAATACGGCTGGTGTGGAACAATGGGCACGAGCAGTAGTTAGTCCTGGTACAGATGCTTTTGTGTATAAAGTTCTGATCGACTCCGGTGGGAACCCGTACATGCTTGGGGGTGTGAGGAATGGTTCCTATGATGGTCAAACTCAATTGGGAACTACTGCTTATGATTACGATATCTTCATTACCAAGTATGACAGTCATGGAACGAAGCAATGGTCAAAACAGTTTGGTTCAAGTGGAGACGATGCTCTTAAAAGCTCAACTGGTGGTGGAAGGGGTGAATCAAGTGCTGCAATTTCCACAACTGATGAAATATATATCACTGGTTTCACTAATGGGAACTTTGACGGCGGTGGGTTAGCCGGAAAAGATGATTCCTTCATCCTGAGAGTCGATTCCAACGGGAACCAACTTGGTATTGTTCAAGATGGAGACAGCTGTTGTGGAAATGGATCCACTGGTAAAAGTAGGAATGGCCACGTTATAGCCGTTGATAGCAGTGGGAATTATTATCAAGCTGGGCTAACAGGTGGTGCTATAGATGGGCTGTCACATTCACACTCAGCAGCTTCGGGTGGTAATCCCATTTATGAAACAAACTCTAACTGTACCGGCTGCTATGCTAATAACCGTAACGATATATTTATTCGAAAGTACAACAGCAGCCATGTTCGGCAATGGACAAAACTCCTTGACAGTAGAACTAATAAAAATTCTGGGTTGACTAATTATTGGTTTGGCTCTCTAAGAATGGCGTTGAGCAATGATGGAACACAACTTTTTGTTGGCACTCATTGGAATGGAACCTTCAATGGCCAAACCTCCGATTGCCAAGGATGGGGTGAAACAAAATGTCTGTTATTGCTCTCACTAGACACATCCGATGGGTCATTCAATTGGACAAAATGGCCTGACCAGGCTGAAATGCAAAGCCTGCATGTCGATGCATCGGATAATATTTATGTATTAGGACGATCTGGTAATGGAAATAAATGGCCTGATGAATACCCCAAGCACTTATACTTTGGTCAGAACCTGATTTACAAATATAATTCAAGCGGTGTGGAACAGTGGAAAAGACAATATGGAAGTTCAAAAACCAGATGGTATGGAGAATCTTTAAGTGCGTTCCACGTCACTCCCAGTGGACAAATCTATATCGGTGGGCGGTCTGGCTTCAATAGTCACGGTTTGTTTTATGGTCTATCATTGGGGAGTGCTAGCAGTCAGGCAGTTCTTTTCAAGGCAGATGGCAACAATACTTACATGGGAACAGACTACTTCACACTGACCCTCAATCAACAACCCACTGCCCATGTGACCTTTACCGTCACTTCACCAGATACTGGAGAGGCCACTGTTGCCCTTGGTGGAATCAACGACGGCATATATAAGAATAGGCCTAAAAGCTTTGGTTGCATTAGAGCATCTTGCAGAGGTGGTTTAGGTGCTACTGATACAGCTTATTATTTAGACAATAGCTCCATTACCTTCCAAGAAACTGTTGGATGGAATAATTGGAACACACCATATCCTGTTCATATCCAAGCTGTGCAGGACAACCTCAGTGATGGTGATCAAACGCTCAACTTCAATGTCACCACTTCTTCAACAGATGCAGACTGGAATGGCCTCTCATTCTCCGTTCCTGTGACGGTGGTTGATCAAAATCCATCTTACCCATTAGATCAGCCGAATCTTACTGGAGCAACAGGTGGTGTTCAGCAGGTATCTTTGACTTGGAACGCGGTGGCAAGAGCTGACTACTATCGAATCTTTTGGAAAAAGTCTTCTACAAGCAACTACGACAGTTTTAATGTTAATAACAGCAACACTTATGATGGAGTCATTAAAGTTGATAATGTAACGAACTATGTTCACGGAGGGCTCTCATCAGGAAATCCATACCACTACACAATTGTTGCCGGCAAGGTGGGCTATGAGCATGCTGAGACGGTGAGAAGTAATTCAAGGCAGGCTTCTTCCGTTACAGATTTCACCACCGAAACGTTGGGCACAGACAATGACCCAGACTTGATGGTCTACTACGACTTTGATGCCGGTGGGGGTGGAAATTTGGTCAACAAATCACCTGTTACTGCCGGGTCTTACAACCTCACAGCCTCAGGCTCCACCATTGTCAGCACAGGGTCTCGCTTCACAGGAAATACTGCAGCATACTTTGATGCCGATGAGGGATATGCATACAATAATGATTTCAATGATACCAACATTACACAGTTGTCCAACACGGGGAATTTCACGATTTCAGCTTGGGTTTACCCGGATCAAGACATGGTGAAGTTCGCCTCAATCATGGCTACTGGAGATTCCACCAATAAAAATACTGGCGCATTTCAAATGTCTAATACGAATCATACACCAAACAAGATCGGGATGTTCGCGCAGAACACAGATATCAAGTTGGAAAGCTCAGCCACGTCAAACAACACTTGGTACCATGCAGTCTTTGTCAAGGAGCAAAACGGCACCGACAATGGAACTGGGAGGTTCTATCTCAACGCAGTTGAGGTAGACAATGCAACGAATTTCAAAACTGGCTTTAGAAAGCTCAAGATTGGCATTAACCGAGTGACTAAGAACAGTTGGAAGGGCTACATTGACGAGTTCAAAGTTTATCGAAGAGCTTTAAATACTACAGAAGTGAATAACCTCTATAACAATGACACACCCTGACAGCGTTGTTTGATTTCAAATTTGTCTCAGCTACAAGCTCCTGAGCAGTTCCTTAGCTATTTTTCAAGGAAAAAGAGTTCTCTAAAATAGATGAAGAAGTAGTTCCCAGCCTTTGGTGTTGTTAAATTTTTTTTCTTCTTTTCAGGGGTTGTCCTAACGACCCGTTGCTGGCTCTTGTTTGCTCGATGGCTGCAAGTTTACAAGCAATGGAAGATGCTGTCGACAAATTAATTGCACCAGAAGAGCAGCGTCGTGAATTCTTCGGCCATGAAAAACTGGTTGGGACACTCTACCGTGCTATCAAGCCCCACCCAGCAGCAATTGAGTTTGCTAAAAGAGTTTCTGGAATCTTGGCGCTAGCCGCTGCTGTGCGGACACGACTTCATCCTAATCCCCCGGATATTTCGGAGGTGATGCGTCAGATTACCGACCTGCTAGACGAATCGATTGAAGGCCATACGATCAAGAATGAAGGACCTCCTCCTATTGACCTTTCACAGATCAACTTCGAAGCGCTATCCAAGCGCTTCAAAGTCTCAAAACACAAGAACACAGAAATTGAAGCACTCAAAGCCGCAGTGCGAGCCCGGATCAACAAGATGATTCAGTTGAACCCCACCCGCACCAACTTTGCGGAGCAATTCGAAGAGTTAATCGACAGTTACAATGCGGGAAGCCGCAGCATCGAGCAGCTTTTTGAGAAATAACTGAAGCTCTCCAATAATCTTGACCAGGAGCAAGAACGCTGTGTGCGCGAAAATCTCACCGAAGAAGAGTTGATCATTTTCGATATCCTAACCAGTCCCGCACCTGATCTGAGTACGGAGGAACACGATGAAGTGAAGAAGGTAGGAAAAGAACTACTTGGGCGGATTAAGGAGCTTCTCGTGCTCAACTGGCGCAAGAAATCCGCAGCGCGATCTCGGCTGCGACTCGAAATTGAAGATACTCTGGATGCAGGACTCCCAGAATCTTATACGCCCGAAATTTATCATCAGAAATGTACCACTCTTTTCGAGCACATTTACGAGAGTTACCCGGAGAGAAACTTAGGGATCTATGCCGAGGTGGCTTGAAACTTTTTAATTACCAATTGCAAAAAGAATAAATGCTTCCTTGAAGCCCGCCCTTATATCCAGACATCATTCTCAGCGGTTAACTGACCCCCAGCATCGCCTGTGTTGACCACTCCCTTTGGTTCAACCAACAGCACCCTGCACTCCTCATCAGCGAAGGGCTTGTGCTCTTCCCCACGTCGAACCACGATCATCTCTCCCTCATTCAATTGCACTGTCCGGTCTCTGAATTCAATGCCCATCGAGCCTTCCAGCACGATGAATGTCTCATCAGTATGGGTGTGGTTGTGCCAAGTGAACTCACCTTTGATTTTCACCAGTTTGAACTGGTAGTCATTCATCTCTGCAATGACTTTCGGGGACCAGTGTTCTGAAAAGAGTTCCAGTTTATTTTGGAAGTTGATGGGCTGGCTCATGCTCACTTTCTACAACTTGTGAATGACATGGCGCACCACGCCCCAGATTCGGAA
>OZSS01000616.1_pt1 | contig 17195 bp, 16 predicted proteins | sample 1779911 | NCBI WGS metagenome assembly OZSS01 (sample SAMEA2603589, study PRJEB24840) | metagenome | biome: Water; feature: Photic zone; material: Seawater sample | place: Mediterranean Sea | collected 2013-11-12 | depth 10 m | reverse complement strand
CAACAAACCTCTATATTGGCACAAGCCCTTCAAGTTAAAGGTCTTATGAACATTCAGTATGCGGTACAGAACGGAGACGTTTATGTTTTGGAAGTTAATCCTCGAGCCTCAAGGACAATCCCTTTTGTATCTAAAGCGATTGGCATGCCCTTGGCTAAGTTAGCCACTAAAATCATGTTGGGCGTATCGTTGGATGCGCAAAATGTATCTGAAAATCGAGGTTCTAACTACTATGCTGTAAAAGAGGCTGTCTTTCCTTTTTCCAAATTCATTGGAGTGGATACTATTTTAGGTCCAGAAATGAAATCAACTGGGGAAGTCATGGGAATTGGGAAAACATTTAGCGAAGCTTTCATAAAATCGCAGTTAGCGGCAGGTATTCGTTTTCCAACAAAAATACCGGGAAAGCTAGCATTCATAAGTGTTCGTGATCATGACAAACCTGCGGTAGTAGATTTAGCAAGAAAGCTTCAGATGTTGGGGTTCGAATTGGTTGCTACAAAAGGGACTGCTGAATATATAGGAAGTAAGGGCATTCAGGTTGAGATGGTAAAAAAGGTAGCTGAAGGACGGCCACATATAGTTGATAGGATAAAAAATGGGGAAATTTCTTTCATCTTGAATACCGTGGAGGAAAGAAAGAGCGCGATAAAAGATTCAAGATCAATTCGCACCAGTGCCTTGAGTGAAAGCGTAACCACTTACACAACCCTTGCAGGGGCTAAAGCCGCGGTTGATGGGTTATCTTCGCTTGCGGCATCCATGGTTGAAGTTTATGATTTAAAATCACTACACTGAGAATAAAATGAATAGAACGCCTTTGACTAGCAACGGTTTTGATCGATTAAAGGAGGAGTTACACCTACTAAAGACTCAGGAGAGGCCGGCAGTTATTCAGGCGATATCAGAGGCTAGAGCACATGGGGATTTGTCCGAAGATGCCGAATATGACGCTGCCAAGGAAAAGCAATCTATGCTGGAGGGGCGGATACAGGATTTAGAGAACAAAATATCTACAGCTGAAATCATAAATCCGACTGAGCTCCAAAGGGATGGAAGGGTTGTTTTCGGCGTGTTTGTAACCTTCATTGATTTGAATACTGATGAGCAGTTCAAATATCAGATTGTAGGGGAGGATGAGGCCAATATACGCGAGGGAAAGATTTCGTATGTAAGTCCAATTGCTCGGGCATTAATCGGGAAAATAGAGGACGATATTACGGAATTCGATATTCCGTCAGGAAAAAGGGAAGTCCAGATTATAAAAGTAGAATACGAAGCGTAAATCACCAAAGAAATGGTGAAAAAAAAATGGTTAAATGAGTTTTTATCTGATAAGTACGTAAAAGATGCTAACCGTGAAGGGTTTCGGTCCAGAGCAGCCTTTAAGTTATTAGAACTTGATGGGGAGTTTGGTCTGTTCAATAATTGTTCAAGCGTACTTGATCTTGGTTGCGCACCCGGTAGTTGGTTGCAGGTCGCTAAAAGAAAGACGAAGTCAAAAAGTACCCTTATTGTAGGTGTTGACATACTTCATTTTCAATTGATTCAAGGGGTAACTCAAATTGAGGGTGATTTTCAAGATGAATCCGCTCGTAAGAAAATACTTGCAGCATTTAATGGCAGAAAAGTCGACTTAATTTTATCTGATATGGCTCCAAACCTATCTGGAATTAAAGTTGTTGACGGGGAAAACATCTTCAACTTGGTCAATCTTGTTCTAGATTTTAGTCTAGAGAACTTGCATAAAAATGGTTGTGTTGTGGTTAAAGCGTTTGAAACCGGCACTGGGAGCCGTGAGTTTCGCAAAAAACTTACTAAATACTTCGAAAAAGTATGGCTGAGAAAGCCGTTGGCTTCCAAAAAAGTGTCTGCTGAGCAATTTCTTGTCGCAAAAACACTAAAATAATAGTGTATTTAAAAACTTATTTGGAATATAGTTATCCAAACAAGCATTACTAACAAATTCGGGGTTTTGATTTGAATAATACTGTATCAAAGGTAGCAATATGGATGGTGATCGCTTTAATTCTCTTCTCTGTATTTCGGCAATTCGACGGCACTAGGGGAGTGAGTCGGGAGATTTCCTATTCCCAATTCATGGAAGAAGCAAGGCAGGGAGCCATTAAATCCGCTGTTGTTGATGGTAGAACGGTTAGAGCCATAACTACTGATGACAGGCAACTGATGGTAAACGCCCCGCAAGATTTGTGGATGGTTTCCGATCTTATGAAATATGGGGTAATAGTATCGGCGAAGCCTGAGGAGCAACCATCGTTGTTAATGAGTATTTTTGTTTCATGGTTCCCAATGTTACTTCTAATTGCGGTATGGATTTTCTTTATGAGGCAAATGCAGGGAGGTGGTCGAGGTGGTGCCTTTTCATTTGGAAAGTCAAAGGCTCGCATGATCGATGAGAATAACAATGTAATTACTTTTTCGGATGTTGCTGGTTGTGATGAAGCCAAGGAAGATGTCACAGAATTGGTGGATTTTTTGCGAGATCCAACTAAATTTCAAAAGCTTGGAGGCAGAATACCTCGAGGGGTCTTAATGGTTGGATCCCCTGGCACAGGAAAGACACTTCTTGCGAAAGCAATTGCTGGCGAAGCGAAGGTACCTTTTTTCTCCATCTCAGGGTCGGATTTTGTTGAAATGTTTGTTGGGGTTGGAGCGGCCCGTGTACGGGACATGTTTGAGAATGCAAAGAAGCACTCGCCTTGCATCATTTTTATTGACGAGATAGATGCGGTTGGAAGACAAAGAGGTGCTGGGCTTGGTGGAGGAAATGACGAGCGTGAGCAGACTCTCAATCAGATGTTGGTTGAGATGGATGGATTTGAGACGAATCAAGGAATAATAGTGATAGCTGCCACGAACAGGCCTGATGTGCTGGACCCAGCTCTGTTAAGACCGGGAAGGTTCGATCGACAAGTTGTTGTTCCGCTTCCTGACGTTCGCGGCAGGGAGCAAATTCTTAATGTTCATATGAGAAAGGTACCCATTGCATCTGACGTCAAAGCGGATATCTTGGCCAGGGGAACGCCCGGGATGTCAGGGGCAGACTTAGCCAACATCGTAAATGAGGCTGCTCTCTTCGCTGCGCGACGCAGCGGAAGAACGGTTGAAATGGATGATTTCGAAAAAGCTAAGGATAAAATCTTAATGGGTTCCGAGAGGAAGTCCATAGTTATGCCTGAGGAAGAAAGGAAAAATACTGCTTACCACGAATCCGGTCACGCCATAGTCGCAAAAATGCTCCCTAAAACCGATCCTGTGCACAAGGTTACTATCATTCCTAGGGGAAGGGCTCTTGGAGTTACTATGCAATTGCCTGAGGGGGATAGGTATAGTATGGACAAGGAACGGATTTTGAACACTATCGCAGTGTTATTTGGGGGAAGGATCGCTGAAGAGATCTTTATGGATCAAATGACAACTGGGGCCTCAAACGATTTTGAAAGGGCTACCCAGCTTGCTCGCGACATGGTTACTAGATACGGAATGAGTGATGCTTTAGGGCCGATGGTATATGCCGAAAACGAGGGAGAAGTATTTCTCGGTAGAAGCATCACGAAAACAACTCACGTGTCTGAGTCAACAATGCAAAAGGTTGATTCTGAAATACGCAGGATTATTGACGAGCAATATACGGTAGCAAGAGATATCATTGAAAAAAATTCTGCTAAGATGCACGCGATGGCGAAAGCCCTTTTAGAATGGGAAACTATCGATGCTGAACAAATTGATGATATTGCTAAAGGGAAGGAGCCAAGGCCACCGAAGGACACCCTTAAGTCTGGACCTGAAAATGATGGTGGGAATAGCTCCAACTCAGGGGGGGGCTCAGGTGCCAAAAGCGACAATCAAACTCCACCGGATGCTGTTACAGCTACTAACTGATTTAAAGCTTTCTTTTTCTCTTACCTGTCATTTACTGTGGGATGCTTGTTCAAGCATCCCACAGTACACATTGGTTACGCGGAGACGATTAGGTGACAGAAACCCCCTCTAAGAATCATATTTTTACTTGCGGTAGATTTAACCTTTCCTTAGAACGTCCCTTAGTAATGGGGATTTTAAACTTGACCCCAGACTCTTTTTCCGATGGAGGAACTTTGGACACTTGTGACCTTGCTATAAAAAGGGCGGAAGGCATGATTTCCGATGGAGTCGATATCATTGATATTGGAGGTGAAAGTACCAGGCCTGGGGCTGAAAAAATTCCACTGGAAGAAGAGTGGAGACGAGTGGAAGATGTTTTGATAAAGATCTTGGAGTTAAACATTCCCGTTTCTATAGATACTATGAAGCCAGAGATTATGATCAGGGCTGTCGAAATGGGTGTTGATTTAATTAATGACGTATCTGGATTTAGGTCAAACGAGGCTCTGGATTTTTTAAAAGTAATGGAAAAAACTCGGATTGGCTTTTGTATTATGCACATGCAGGGTAATCCACAAACTATGCAGGATAGTCCTCGATACGGTGATGTTGTTTCTGAAGTTGAATTTTTTTTGCAAAGAAAGGTTAATGAATTTCGGAGATCTGGAATTTCAGAAGATAGGATTTTAATTGATCCAGGATTCGGGTTCGGAAAGACTTCGCAACATAATCTTTCGCTACTAAAAGAAATCCCAAGGCTAAGTAGAATTTGCCCTTTACTAGTTGGATTATCTAGGAAAAGAATAATTTCAGAACTTTGTAAACGTAAAAGCGAACCAGCCGATAGATTGGGAGGAAGCCTGGCAATGGCTCTTTGGAGCGCAGTGCAGGGTGCTTCTGTACTTAGAGTACATGATGTCAAGGAAACAAAAGAGATGATCACTGTCTATAAGGCTTTAGGCGGAGACAACATTTTTTCTGGAGTGGATCATGAAAAACGATCTTGAATTTGGTACTGACGGTATTCGTGGATCTGTCTCTGAAGAAGGAATTACTCCGGAATTTGCACTAAAACTGGGGATTGCCACGGGGGCTACTCTAAAAAGTAGTTGGGAAACAGTTGACGTAGTAATTGGGCGGGATACGAGATTATCTGGAGATATGTTAGCAAGTGCGTTTTCTAGCGGTCTAAATCAGACTGGAGCTAATGTATTTAACGTTGGAATAATGCCAAGCCCTGCTGTAGCTTTTCTTACAAAGTCAATTGGTGCAAACGTAGGAGTTGTGGTAAGCGCATCCCACAATATGTTCCGAGATAATGGGTTTAAATTCTTCAGTGGTTCGGGAAAAAAAATTCCAGAACTGATGGAAAAACAGATTCAAGATAATTTGAAGTTAAACTATGCCATCGACCCTTGTAAATTGGGGGTGCAAAAAAAAATACAGGATGCTGACGGTAGATACATCGAGTTTTGTAAATCTTGTTTTCCGAGAAATTTGTCTCTTAGGGACAAAAAAATCGTTTTAGATGCTGCGCATGGAGCCGCATCAGTTTGTGCGGGGAAGATTCTAAGCGAACTAGGAGCTGAAGTTATTGAAATAGGCAATAAACCGAATGGGATAAATATCAATGATTCTGTGGGAACTCTTTTTCCTCAAAAGCTCGTCGACAGAGTTATTAATGTTTCGGCAGATTTTGGAATCGCTCTGGATGGAGACGGGGATAGACTCAAGCTAGTTGATCATTTGGGAAGAGTTTATGATGGTGATGAGTTGTTGTACGCTATCACCAAACTAAGAGTTAGAACGGAAGGAGCGAGTACCGTTAAGGGTGTGGTTGGGACACTAATGAGTAACCTTGGTCTCGAGCGGGCTATCAACAAGTGTGGTTTAGAATTTAGAAGAGCAAAAGTTGGGGACCGTCACATTTTGCAAATTCTAGAGGAGAATGATTGGTATTTAGGAGGAGAAACGTCTGGGCATATTTTGTCGTTAGATATGCATACCACAGGGGACGGAATTGTTAGTGCCTTACAGGTTTTACAAGCCGTTATTACTATTGGTGACAGCCTTGCTGATTTTATTGCCGACTTACAATTGATGCCTCAACTGTTAAAAAACGTTCCCCTTATTCACGGCAAAAATTGGCCAACTAACGAAAAGTTTAAAAATGCCCAAAAGCGGGTTCTCGAAGAACTCGGCTCAAATGGACGTATTCTGGTACGGGCTTCAGGAACTGAACCTGTGATACGGTTAATGGCAGAGGCAGAAACTGAAAATCTCGCCAAATCATGCATCGATCAATTGGTGTTAAGTTTACAGTAAACTTTTATTCCCTTCGTAAAACATTCATCATAGTGGGACAACTGAACCCTGGACCAATGTTATTACTTTCAACTCTTCCTTTTACGGAGGGGCATTTATAGATGCAGGTAGTACCTCCATCGCTGATCTTTTTACGTTCTCGTAAATAGCAGTTGATGGAATCTCTCCTGGCCTTTTCTCTTTTTATCTTATCAATTCGCGCTTTTCTTTTCGCTTCAATCGGATCAATTCCTCTCGGTGGAGGTACTGCATAAATACCGCTTGCAAAAACAACTAATACGACTAGAGACAAAAACCTAAAATTCCTTATCATATTTTGCTCCGGCTAAAAACATCATTCAAAGGTAACATAGGATAGACATTTCTAATAAAAATAAGTTTTATATAACACTTAAGTATGCAGTGACATTTTTTAACAACTAGTTATGATTTTTCCTGCATTGTTATATTTTTGTAATACTTTCTCGTCAAACTAAGAATGGTAAATTAATTTTTAAGGAGTTCACATGCAATTTCGGTTTTTTATTCTTTCAGGAATCAGTTTGGCCCTGTGTACAACCTCTTTCGCCCGTGATTACGTTAGTATGAAGGGTTCATCCACCGTGTTTCCATTTGCTACGATAGTTGCCGAACAATTGGGAAAAAACCCTTCTATAAAGACACCAGTTGTCGAATCTGGCGGGTCGTCAGTGGGCAAAAAAGGAGTGTGTGAAGGGACGGGAACACAATTTGTTGATATCGGGAATGCATCCTCTCGTATGAAGAAAAAAGAGTTGGCATTTTGTCAAAAAAATGATGTAAAAGTGACAGAAATTAAGGTCGGTTACGACGGAATTGTTGTGGCAAATTCAAAAAAAGGGACAAAATTAATTATCTCTCGAGCAGATTTAGCTAAAGCACTAACCGCCCAAGTACCAAATGAGGCTGGAACGAAGTTTGTACCCAACTACTATAAAAAATGGTCAGATATAAAACCACTTCTTCCAGATGTGCCTATCAAAGTATACGGACCACCAACAACATCAGGTACGCGTGCATCTTTTGCTGAAATGATTAACCAAAAATCCTACTGTGGTAAAGATTCCGTTGCCAAAAAGCTTTCAAAAGCCCGTGGAGACAAAAAAGGAAAGAAATGTCGGGCGATGAGAACAGATGGAGCATATGTAGAGGCAGGAGAGCAGGATAACTTAATTGTCCAAAAGCTTAAGGAAGACCCTACTGCTTATGGAATATTCGGGTTTTCTTATTTAAATCAGAACTCCGATACAATTCAAGGTGCTGTGTTGGACGATGTTGCGCCAACATTCAAAGATATCGCTTCTGGCAAGTATAAGGCATCAAGAGCATTATATTTTTACGTGAAGCAGTCCCACATTGGGGTAGTTCCTGGAATTAATGACTATATGATGGAATGGACGAAACATTGGGGTGAAGATGGAGCTTTGGCAGATGCTGGAATGATCCCGATGAGTAAGGAGGAAAGGGCGAAATACAAAAAAGCAATGACCGATCTTCCCGTGCTTGTCATGGATAACTTATCGAAGTAAAGTTACGTTACAGGAAGTTTTTTAAACAGAAGAAGGGACCATCACTCCATAGAGTAAGGTCCCTTTTTAATTCACGGAGGCACTTATATTTACTTCCTTTCACGCCCTACTGATTATTTGTGCTGTAACCATATTTTACGGATTTTTTACCTACCGGCTGATTTTTTTAGGTAAGGAAAACATAAAATTTGACTCTCTGCCTAAATATCACGTGTATTGGTCAGTACTAATTGCCTCATTGCCAGCTTTATCTTTTTTGTTAATTACAACCGTTGGCGATGGCATTCTGTTTAAACTCTGGTTGCAAGACTTCTATCCCAATTTGCTCCAACTAAATCAGACAGATAAAGAAATCAATTTTATCAAAGTGATGAATGAAGTGGATGGAATTAGTTTTGGGAAGACAGAAGCATGGGTAGTTCCAGCGGCAGATGCATGGAGACGGTGGTCGACGGCCTCTAGCAATATCATTTTTTTTGGGTGTCTAACTATCTCGGCTATTTGTGGTTATTTTGCGGTAAAAAAGGTTTCTCCGGCTTTCAAAGCAAGAAGCCATGTCGAGAAAATTGTTTTATGGATCCTCGGTTTAAGCTCGCTAGTTGCAATTTTGACCACGATAGGAATCGTGCTTTCGGTCTTATTCGAAACAATTCGGTTTTTTGATTTAATTCCGCCAGATGAATTTTTATTTGGACTAACGTGGAACCCTCAATTTGAAGGAGCCATCCGAGCTGGCTCAGAGGGTGCTGAGCCTGAATATGGAATGATTCCAATGTTCGTTGGAACCCTATTGATATCTCTGGTGGCAGTATCAGTTGCTGTTCCAGTTGGCCTGTTGAGCGCGATTTATTTAGCAGAATACGCAACCAAAAGGGTCAGAGCCATTGTTAAGCCGTTATTGGAAATTCTCGCTGGGGTCCCGACCGTCGTATATGGCTTTTTTGCGGCTCTTACGATTGCTCCAATGGTAAAAGGTTTTGGCGAAAGTTTGGGACTTACTGTTTCTTCTGAATCAGCTTTGGCGGCCGGACTTGTTATGGGTGTTATGATAATACCATTTGTATCTTCCCTCTCTGATGACGTGATAAATTCAGTACCGCAATCTTTGAGGGATGCTGCGTATGGGTTGGGTTCCACTGTGAGTGAGACTACAAGGTTAGTAGTACTACCAGCCGCACTTCCAGGAATCGTGGCGGCAATAATATTAGCTGTATCGAGAGCAATTGGAGAGACGATGATAGTGGTGATGGCTGCAGGTTTAGCTGCGAATCTTACTTTCAATCCATTGGACGCTGTAACTACTGTTACTACCCAAATTGTAACGATTTTAGTTGGAGATCAGGAATTCGAATCGGCTAAAACATTGTCAGCATTTGCCTTAGCTCTCATGCTGATCATCGTTACATTAATACTAAATTTCTTTGCCTTACAAATCGTGAAACGATACAGAGAACAGTATGATTGATAACGACAAGAAATCTAGGCCTATTGATGTAAGTCAAAAAATAAGGAACTCACTTCCAAAACGTCATTTTCAGGAAAAAAAGTTTAAGTTTTATGGGCAAAGTGCAGTTACATTGGCCATTTTTTTCTTGCTCTTTTTGTTTTATTTAATTTTTACAAATGGTATTCCCGGTCTTTTTCAGCACTATGTAACTCTAAACGTATATCTCGATTCATCTCGCTTAGATCCGAAAGGAGATTTTTCTGACCAATCTCTTTTTTCTGGGGATGCATCTAAACTGATATATGAGTCCCTTTACGCGGAAATTGGAAGCATTGATACACGCAGTGAAAAAAAGATCGCAAAGTCACTCGTTTCGTCAGCATCTGATGTTCGACTTATAAAACTTATAAAAGAAAATCGAAAGTTACTGGACTCTACCCACAGTATTCAATTTGCCGTAGATGATGATGTTGATAGTTTTTTAAGAGGGTACATTTCTAGAGATACCCCAGAAGAAGAAAGAAGATTGTCAAACCTTGCTATCCAATATATCGACGAGTTAAGTTCAAAAGGACTAATCACGTACGAATTCTCAGACTATTTATTTTCAGGTTCGGCCTCCAGAGAGGCTGAAATCGCGGGAATAAGGGGAGCCCTGGTTGGTTCTATTTTGACCATGCTTATTTGCTTAAGTATTGCCTTTCCTTTGGGAATTATGACTGCTATTTATCTAGAAGAGATTGCGCCGAAAAATTGGCTTACTGAATTAATTGAGATCAATATAAATAACCTTGCTGCGGTCCCATCTGTTGTATTTGGAATCATGGGGCTAGCTATTTTTATTGTAGCTTTTGGTTTGCCTCGATCAATCCCTTTAGTCGGCGGAATTGTCCTTGCTTTGATGACTCTTCCCACGGTAATTATCTCCTCCAGAGCTGCCATAAAGGCTGTTCCGCCCAGCATTAGAGAGGCAGCTTATGGAATAGGGGCCTCGAAAATGCAGATGATTTTTCATCATGTGTTGCCTCTAGCTATGCCGGGTATGCTTACTGGTACCATTATTGGCATGGCACAAGCACTCGGGGAAACAGCGCCCTTGTTGATGATTGGAATGGTTGCGTTTATAGTAGATGTTCCCGGGGGATTTGCTGAGCCTAGTACTGCTCTTCCCGTGCAAATTTTCATGTGGGCAGATTTTGCTGAAAGAATGTTTGTTCACAAAACAAGTGCTGCGATCATAGTGCTCCTGGTGTTTTTGCTGTCTATGAATTTTGTTGCGGTGGTATTGAGAAAAAAACTTGAAAAACGTTGGTAATTGAAACAGGAATATTATGGAAAATGTAGATCAGATGAGTGCATCAAGCCTTCAAAAAAAAGAAACCTCCAAATTAAGTATCGAAGATCGTTTGTTGCCAGAGACAACAGCGGGCAATGTTTTCGTGCAAAACCCACGAATTTCCACAAGAGACGTCAATGTTTTCTACGGGGACAAGAAAGCTTTGGTGGATGTCACGGTGGATATTGCTGAAAAAGAGGTCATTGCTTTCATTGGGCCGTCTGGATGCGGCAAGTCCACCTTGTTAAGAAGCTTAAACAGGATGAACGATACCATTGATAGTTGTCGATTGGAGGGTCAGGTTTTGCTGGATGAACAAGACATCTATGATCCGTCGGTTGACGTTGTAGGTTTAAGAGCTAGGATAGGCATGGTTTTTCAAAAGCCGAATCCATTTCCTAAATCAATTTTCGAAAATGTAGCATACGGTCCCAAAATTCATGGTCTTGCTGAAAATAAAGCAGATTTGAATGATATTGTAGAATCTTCCTTAACACGGGCGGGTATTTGGGATGAATTAAAAGATCGGCTTGATCAACCCGGAACGGGTTTATCTGGTGGTCAGCAACAGCGTCTTTGTATCGCAAGAGCAATCGCAGTCAATCCTGAGGTAATTCTTATGGATGAGCCGTGTTCTGCTCTAGACCCAATCGCTACGGCCAAAATTGAGGAGCTTATCTCGGAGTTAAGATCTGAATACACTATAGTTATCGTTACGCACTCGATGCAACAAGCGGCCCGGGTATCCGATAGGACAGCATATTTCCATTTAGGTAAATTAGTTGAAGTTGGAAAAACCAAAGAACTCTTTATTAACCCAGTTCACGAGCTTACTCAGGATTACATTACCGGTCGTTTTGGCTAAAAACACTCTTTCCTAATGCAAACTTTGCGATATACTACTTGATTCGGGGCGTAGCGCAGCCTGGTAGCGCATCTGCTTTGGGAGCAGAGGGTCGGATGTTCGAATCATCTCGCCCCGACCAAATATTTTCTGCCGGTAGCTCAGCTGGATAGAGCAACAGCCTTCTAAGCTGTGGGTCGGGGGTTCGAATCCCTCTCGGCAGGCCAAGTGCAAATGGGTGTTTTTCACCGTTTTTTTGTTTAAAATGTTGGAACATGGTGGTCGTAGCTCAGTTGGTAGAGCCCCAGATTGTGATTCTGGTTGTCGTGGGTTCGAGCCCCATCGACCACCCCAACTTTCAAAAAGTAGGGTAGTAAGATTTATCGTCTTGTTGCTTTCTCTCAAATTTTAAGAATTCGTAATACCCACAGCGGGTTGTGTTAGGGTATTGTCTACACACTTTTGGCCGTGCCTCATAGATTGTGCACTGTCGTGAATCGCTGTCTAGAAATTTGCAGACTGACGTAAATATATGATCCTTTTTGTGCCGTAGAATTTGTTCGAGCGTAATCTCGTCGTTTTCCTTGAGTTTATATGTTTTTGTATGCCTACTTTTAACGTCCTGTTCAGCCATGCCAAAATATTTTGCTAGACGTTTAATATCTTTTTCTGAGACCTCTATTCTGTCGTAGCTGCAACAGTACCCCGTGCATTTTAGACAATCGTATTTGATTTTTTTTCTTTTCATCTTTTATTTTATAAATGATATTATCTGAGTAGTATGACAGACTTAAAAAAAAAAATGCAGCCTACGCTGCTGTAAAATATATGAGTGATGGTTGTTTTCTTGGAGTCGGAACAGGATCAACCGTAAACTTTTTCATTGAAGCTTTAATTATAGCGGGTAAGCGTTTAAACGGAGTTGTAACGACCTCTAAACAAAGTGAGGAGTTGCTTAGAAAAGGAGGATTCAACCCCATACCACTTGCAGAAGCAAAAAGACCTTTGGATGTTTATGTGGATGGAGCTGATGAGATAGATCCGAGATTTAATCTGATTAAGGGAGGGGGCGGTGCATTAACATCAGAAAAAATCGTAGCTAATAACGCAAAGAAATTTATTTGTATTGTGGACGAAAGTAAATTAGTGCAAAAACTTGGCAAGTTTCCGATCCCGGTAGAAGTGATTACCTCTGCAGTGCCGTCAATATCAAGAATTCTTAGAAATGATTACAATGCGATTCCTCGGGAGCGAGAAGGTTTTACGGAGCACGGAAATAGGATTATTGATGTCGCCGGATTAGAAATCGAAAGCCCTGAAAACCTGGAGGGGGAATTAAATCAAATACCAGGTGTCGTAACTGTTGGACTGTTTTGCAAAATCAAGCCGTCCTCTTGCCTTGTAGGATATGATGATGAGGTAAAAGAGATTTTTAAAAAAGATGTAACAAATTAATAATAAAATAAGAGATTGGAGACAAAATGAGCACAATTATGAAGGGAGTAGTTGGTAACGCTGTCGAGTCTGAGATTGAATTGATTAGGTCGCGCATGCTATCGATGGGCGGCATTGTAGTCGAGATGATCAAATGTTCATTGGATGGACTTCTGAAGGGATCGGAGGAATCGTTACAGAAGACTTTTGAGTTGGAAGAGAAAGTGAATGATGCAGAAGTCGAAGTGGATACGCTTTGTAATAAGTTTATCGTTTTGAGGGCTCCTGCGGCATATGATCTACGTTTTGTCTTATGTACTCTCCGGATGATTAGAGATATTGAAAGAATTGGAGACGAGGCAGAGAAAATGGCTAGGATGGCTAAGTTTTTCCACGATGATGTTTACACTATTACTCCTAAGCCAAACCTTGCACTAATGGTTAATGACGTTGTACAAATGTTGGAAAAGGTGTTGAATGCTTATGCGCGTGATGATGATTCGGAACTTAGAAAAGTGATTAACTTTGATCAGGTAGTTGATGAGAAGTTTAGGCAGACCTTGAATGATTTAATGTCCTTCATAATCAACAAAAAGGAGAGCGTGGGTTGCTGCATTGATCTGATATTTTTTGCAAAGGCGTTAGAGAGAATTGGAGATCACGCGAAAAACATGTCTGAGAGTGTAATATTTATGATCAAAGGTAAGGATTTGCGACACGTTGGTTGAAAAATGATTTAAGCTTCTGGAGGCACAAATCCAGAGGCGGCCTCAGCTCCGTCGCCGAAAAAATGAGCTTCCATTTGTTCAGCCAAATATTTCCTGGCCCTGATATCTGACAAATTGAGTCGATATTCATTTACAAGCATCGTTTGGTGCTTAATCCATTCATTCCAGGCCTCCTTCGATACATTCTCCCAAATCTTCTTTCCAAGCTCTCCGGGAATAGGGGGAAAGTCAAGACCCTCGAGATCTTTTTCTAGTTTTATGCAGTGGATAATTCGTGACATCTTATGCTGCCTCCAAAGTGGATTGGGCAAAACCACGATATCGATCGGCCGCGCAACTTGCCGCAAATGCATCGGGCTTCACTCTAGGTGATACATTACAAACGCCCCTTATATAGCCAATTGCCTGCTGAACAACACTTTGTGACATAAATGATGGGTCTGGATTCAAATCCAAATGAATCTCAACGGATCTTCCTTCAATAACATCGACGATTTTGAGATATAGTTCAGCAACTTTGTATACTTCGTTCATCAGACGAAGTTGGGGCTTTTCTCCAGACTGATCAAAATCCAGCTCTCTTGTCGTCTCTCCAAAAATCTTACAGCCATGTTTCCCGTTGATATGTACCACTATTACAGCAGTATAATCAGCAAACCATTTTTCCCCGGAATTTATTCTGGTAGAGTCAACTCCAATATATATCTTGGTGTCTGATGACTGTACACTAAGAAAGTCTCGAACATTTTGGATATTGATCTTCATGCTTCTTATTGTGCCAGAACCAGTCAGTGTATAAGGTTTTTTTTTTTGTATTTCTTGTTAAATTTGTATGGTTATTAATCGTGCTTCGAATTGTCAATTAAATTAGAACATTAAGATTGAGGGTAATGGATTATTTAAGACGAAATAAAAAAGTGGTTATTGGGTCTGCCCTTCTTATAAGCCTCATCATTTATATGTTTCTGTTTAGGGGGAATTCTGAGGAATCATACTGGAAAACTGAGCTTTCCTTTGTAGGATCAATTGACCAAGGAGTTGCTGCGACTGGGACAATAAATCCAAGGAATACTGTTGAGGTTGGTACACAAATCTCAGGCATTATCGAAGGAGTTTTTGTTGATTACAATGACACGGTTCAAGTTGGAACTTTACTCGCAATTGTGGATTCTTCGATTATTGACGCAAATATTGAACAATTGGAAGCAAATCTTTCGGCAGCTGAGGCTGTTTTCAAAGCAAGCGAGTCGAAATACGCTCGTGAAAAAAGATTGCATGCGCAAAATTTCATCTCGATTTCGACGTTAGAAAACACCGAAAAATTATTTTTGGAATCAAAATCAAGACTTGCTCTAGCGCAGGCAGAATTAAAACGAGAAAAACGAAATAAGACATTCACAAATATAACCTCACCTATCTCTGGTGTAGTGATGGAAAAAAAAATTGATGTTGGTCAAACTGTCGCAGCTAGATTTCAAACTCCAACATTATTTAAAATCGCCGCGGATTTAAACTCAATGCAGATAGAGGCATTGGTCTCTGAAGCAGATATTGGTCGAGTTAAACGAGGCCAGAGGGTGAAATTTTTTGTCGATGCATTCTTTGAAGAATTATTTGAGGGAACAGTTGAGCTTATTCGTTTAGAACCGAAAGTTGAGCAAGGGGTTGTTAACTACATTGTAGTAATTGATGTAGATAACGAAGAGAAAAAGTTGCTTCCAGGGATGACTGCGCAAGCGACAATAATAACAAGCTCAAAAGAAGGAGTACAGTTGGTTCCATTAGCTGCCGTACGATTTAAACCTCCAAATAATGTTTCTTTGGAGAAAAAAGAACAGGACGGAGAGAAAGTTTCTTCTGCAGACAGTGTCACAGTATATTCAACAGACAATCGTGGAAACCTTTTGGAGCATCAAATCGAAACAGGAATTTCAGATGGAAGATTTATTGAGGTTATTGATGGCCTAAAGATTGGCACTGAAGTGATAACGGGTGAAGTGAACCAAACAAAAGGAAGAAGTTCCGCATTTCGATTTAGTGGGCGTTGAGATGAATTCCTTAATTTCGGTAGCTGAATTGCATAAGGAGTATAGTGAAAATCTTCCAGAACCGGTGAAGGTTTTGAGGAACTTGACTTTGGAAATCTTTAGAGGAGAGTTTGTGTCTTTAATGGGACCATCGGGCTCGGGTAAGTCCACTTTGTTAAATATGCTCGGCCTTTTAGATATTCCTACTAGTGGGACTATTTCTTTCGAAGAGCGTGAAATTTCTAAACTTTCTAGTTTAGAAAAGGCGAGGTTACGTAATTCATCGTTCGGATTTATTTTTCAAGGTTTCAATCTTTTAAAAAAACATTCTGTTCTAGAAAACGTAATGCTTCCCTTGCTTTATTCTAAAGTTCAGAGAGGCGAAGCCGCGAATGCCGCAAAAGAGATTCTGAAGTCAACAGGCCTTGAGTTTCTCAGTAATCGATTACCATCACAATTATCTGGAGGTCAACAACAGAGAGTTGCAATTTGCAGAGCCCTGGTCGTACAACCCAAAGTCATCCTTGCTGACGAACCGACGGGCAATCTAGATAGTACAACAGCTAGGCAAATTATGAATATTTTAAAAGAATTAAATCAACAAAATGGAATTACGATAATATTGGTAACTCACGAAAAAGAGGTAGCTGCATACGGGTCCCGACTTATTCAAATGAAAGATGGGGTTGTTCAAACTGACGAAATCATAGGTGCATAGAAAACATGAAGTTTATTGATTGTTGTTTAGAAGCACTTTCTTCTTTGAGGCAAAACGTCCTCAGGACCTCTTTAACAGTCCTAGGTATTGTAATAGGTGTGATGTCTGTCATAGTTATGCTAGCCGTTGGAAAAGGTGTTCAAACACAAGTTGCTGATACGATATCCTCAATTGGAAGTAACCTTTTAGTCGTGTGGCCGAAAATGCAAAGTTCTAATAGGGTTAAAATGCCTGGAACCGGTTCAGTTTCTCTAAGCCTTGACGATGCAGCAGAATTGAAATATTTGGATGAAATAGAGGAAGTTGCATCAGTTATAGCGAAGAGCTTTCAAGTGCAGTTTCAGGAAATGAATTGGAATGCTAGAGTATCCGGGATATCTCCTGCCTATAACGAAGTTAGAGACTGGAATCTCGTTTATGGTAGCTACATCTCTGAGCAAGATATGAAAAGTTCGGATCGGATAGCTGTTATTGGCTTGACTGTTGCACGAGAGTTATTTGGCAAGTTAGATGTTGTCGGCAAAGTTATCCGGATTAAAAATATTCCGTTTCGAGTAGTTGGAGTTTTGGCTGAAAAAGGAAGTTCAATTACCGGTAGAGATCAAGACAATACCATATTGATTCCGATAACTAGCGCGAGAAAATATTTAATAAAAAGTAAGTATCCCCGTTCGGTGTCTTATATTATTCTCAAGGTTAAAGAAGACATTTTATTGGCTTCAGCAGAGACCAGTGTGAAGCGTGTTTTACGGGAAACCCACAAATTAAGGGTTGATGAAAAAAATGATTTTAGTGTGTCAAATCTTGCCGATATTTCCTCTACCGCCTCTACAGCAACCGAAGCATTGACTGTTTTGCTAGCATCGATCGCAGGTATTTCACTTCTCGTGGGGGGGGTTGGAAT
>OZSS01000615.1_pt1 | contig 17225 bp, 16 predicted proteins | sample 1779911 | NCBI WGS metagenome assembly OZSS01 (sample SAMEA2603589, study PRJEB24840) | metagenome | biome: Water; feature: Photic zone; material: Seawater sample | place: Mediterranean Sea | collected 2013-11-12 | depth 10 m | reverse complement strand
ATTCAATGCCGGTGACTTGCCGGATTTCCTGGATGAAACAAAAGAGGTTAGAACGAGTGAATGGAAAGTAAGAGATATTCCAGCCGACCTGCTAGATAGAAGAGTTGAAATTACCGGACCTGTTGATAGAAAGATGATAATAAATGCCCTAAATGCTGATGTGAAAGTCTTCATGGCAGATTTTGAGGACTCATTGAGTCCAACATGGGATAACGTTGCTAACGGTCAAAAAAATCTGTACGACGCCATAAGAAGAACTATTACGTTCGAAAACCCTACAAATGGAAAGAAATATGCTCTTAATGACGAAATAGCTACGTTGATGTGTAGGGTTAGAGGATTACATTTAAAAGAGAAAGGCATTGAGATTAATGGTGTAAATCCGCACGGATGTTTATGTGATTTTGGTTATTATCTTTTTCACAACGCGAAAGAACTAGTCAATAGAGGTTCTGGACCATATTTTTATATACCAAAACTACAAACACATCTTGAGGCACGTCTTTGGAACGAGGTCATTGACTATGCTGAGGATCAATTAAATTTGCCCAGAGGGACAGTGAGGGTTACCTGTTTAATTGAAACTTTACCTGCAGTCTTTGAAATGGATGAAATTCTCTTTGAACTTAAAGACCACATTGTTGGATTAAATTGCGGGAGATGGGATTATATTTTTAGTTACATAAAAACTTTTCAAAACCATAGCGATAGGTTGCTACCCGATAGATATCAAGTCGGTATGGCTCAACCTTTTCTCAATGCTTACTCTCGTCTACTGATTAAGACATGTCATAGAAGAGGCGCTTTTGCTATGGGAGGTATGGCCGCTTTTATTCCTTCAAAAGATCCAGATGAAAATGCCATTGTTACTGAAAAAGTTCTAAGTGATAAAACTCTCGAAACAGAGAATGGACATGATGGCACTTGGATTGCACATCCAGGATTGGCGGATATAGCTAATAATGTTTTTACAAACGCTTTTGAAATCGATAGCACAAATCAACTTCATATTCTCCGAGAAGACGATCAAATAACCCAAAAAGACTTAATTGAGCCTTGTGAAGGCAGTTTTACTGAAGAATGCTTCCGAACCAATATAAGAGTTACATTGCGTTACATCGAGGCTTGGCTTAGAGGAGTGGGTTGTGTGCCGATCTATGGTTTGATGGAAGATGCTGCAACAGCCGAAATTTCTAGAAGTTCATTATGGCAATTAGTTAAACACAATGTTGAGCTTGATAGTGGATTAATGTCCACAAAAGACACATTTGAAAAACTATTAGATGAAGAATACAATATTGTCCTAGAAGAGGTTGGGCAAGACTCTTTGAACTCAGGTAAGTTCGTTGAAGCTAAGTCGCTATTAAAAGACTTGGTGTTGAGCGACGAATTAACTGATTTCCTCACACTGCCCGCATACAGGAGTATATAAATGAATTTAAGTGACCAGGTCGCAGCATTAGAAAAAGATTGGGCTGAAAATCCAAGATGGAAGCACGTTAAAAGACCATACTCAGCTGAAGAAGTTGTTAAGTTGAGAGGTTCTCTACAACCAGAATGTACATTAGCTAGAAAAGGAGCAGAAAAGCTTTGGAACTATCTATTTACAGAGGAATACATTAATTGCTTGGGCGCGTTGACTGGTGGTCAAGCTGTTCAGCAAGTCAAAGCAGGAGTTAAAGCTATTTATTTGTCAGGATGGCAAGTTGCTGCTGATAATAACTCTGCTGGAACAATGTATCCTGATCAATCGCTTTATCCTGTAGATTCTGTACCAAAAGTTATATCCAGAATAAATAATGCATTTCGAAGAGCAGACCAAATAGAGTGGATGAATACCAATGGAAAACCAAAAGTGGACTATTTTGCGCCCATCATTGCTGATGCGGAAGCCGGCTTTGGTGGAAACTTAAATGCATTTGAATTAATGAAAAAAATGATTGCGGCTGGTGCAGCAGGAGTGCATTTTGAAGACCAATTAGCAAGTGTCAAAAAATGCGGACATTTAGGAGGAAAAGTTTTAGTACCTACTCAAGAGGCTGTTCAAAAACTTATTGCAGCAAGATTAGCAGCAGATGTATCTGGGACACCTACAATATTAGTAGCAAGGACAGATGCCGACGCTGCTGACTTGGTTACTTCAGATATTGATCCACTGGATAAGCCTTTTTTAACAGGTGAGAGAACTTCTGAAGGTTTCTTTAGAAGTAATGCTGGATTAGATCAAGCAATTGCTAGAGGGCTTGCATATGCGCCCTACTCTGATCTTGTATGGTGTGAAACCTCAAAGCCTGATCTTGAACAAGCTAAAACTTTTGCTGAAGCGATCAAGAAAGACCACCCAGAAATCATGTTGGCTTATAACTGTTCTCCTTCCTTCAACTGGAAGAAGAATCTTGATGAACAGACCATTGCTAAATTCCAAAAAGAACTTGGAGCAATGGGTTATAAATTTCAATTCATTACACTAGCTGGAATACATTCTATGTGGCACAGTATGTTCAGTTTATCGAAAGAATATGTAACTGATGGCATGTCAGCCTATGTAAAACTACAGGAGCAAGAATTTGCTGATGCTGATAAAGGCTATACATTTGTATCCCACCAACAAGAAGTTGGAACTGGATATTTCGATGCTGTAAATAACTGTATTCAAGGAGAAGAAAGTTCAACTTCAGCCTTACGAGGTTCTACAGAAGAGGATCAGTTTTAGAAAAAATCTCTTTCTTAACTTGCAGTTTTTCCAAGTTATTTTAAAGTAAATCTTTTAGGAGAAAATATGTTGAATTTCAAAAATTTAGTTTTAACTTTTGTTTTTATTGCTGGTTCGCTATTTGCTGAAGATCATGGTGCGATGAAAGCAAAAAAAGATGGTTACTCTGTCAAATGGCAAATAAAAGCTTTTTCAAGTGCAGCACCTGATTTCATTGCCGACTATGCAACAGTCATCGGTGTAGACGGTAGCGTATTAAAAGAAGGAACAAACGGCTGGACATGCGAGTCTTTCATGCCAATGCCAGAAGGTGGTTTTCCAAGTGCCCACCATGCAGCACCTGCATGTTCTGACAAGAATGCAGTAGCATGGGCAACAGCTTATAAGGCTAATGAGGTCCCAAAACTTGAGGATGACGGTTGGATTTGGATGCTACATGGTGATCTAGGAGTAGATAACTTTACTCTTGGTACAGATGGGCAGAAAGATGCTGGTCATGAACATTATATTGAATCTGGACCGCACATGATGTTGATGCCAAAAGACCCTTCTTCTCTAGACGGATTATCGACTGATTATACAACTGGTGCCCCATATGTCATGTACAGTGGTACGCCTTATGTACATATGATGATTCCGCTTGAAAATTATTATGATTATCAGCCAGAATCAAATCCAAAAAATAATTAATTTAAATTTTTTTTTACTTAGAAAGCCGCTTTTAGTAGCGGCTTTTTCTTATATATTTTTTAAGACAGTTATATGAAAAAATTTAATTCCTTCATGATAATTTTTTTATTATCTGCTTGTGGTGGAGGTGGTGGATCAAGCGACGACTCGTCACCTGAATCAATGCCTCTTTCTATCAACGTAACAAATTTTTCCTCTAGTCTAAAAAGCTATGAAGCAACACAATTAACGGTATCAGCAAACTATAATTGTAATTTCAATATTTCAAGTAGTGATATTTATTGGCTGACAACATCTGATAATAAAACGTTCAACTATCGTGCTCCTATCACACTCTTGAACGAAGAACAATTCAATCTTTCAGTAAATACAATTCCATCAATAAATTGTCCTTCTGGCTCTCTTGATCTTACTCACAGTGTTTCCAGAGATGAGGCTTCTTTAAAGTATGTGCCCTCACCTGAACCCTATAATTACGCTAAATTGAAAACTGATTATTTTGCCTCACATGATTTAGGTTTTGGGGGTCTTAGAATTACTGATCGATATTCGGCCACAATATGTTACCCAACACCTGAGGATTGTGAGACTTATGAAAATGAGCTATTTGGGCAAGATGCTCACAATATGGCAACAGGTGATTTCAATGGAGATGGTTTTGAAGATATGGTTATTGCTTGGGCAATTTTTCCTCATACGATTGAGATTGATCAAAAAATAAATGCACCTGTAAATATTTATTTAAATGATGGCCAAGGCAACTTATATGAAGACTTAACAATCTTTGAAAATGAAACTGCACCAACTCATCCATTTGCATATAGGCTTGTCATTGGTGATTTTAATAATGATGGAACAGACGATGTTTTTGCAGGATCAATGGGCTTATCTTACAGAGATCCTGACTATGCAAATAACTTTATATTGCCGTACCCTGACCTTCTTCTTTTAAGCGATTCATCTGGAAAAATGATCGATGCGTCAGCTAATATTGACGATCAAAATAATGGTGAAGGCGAAGAATGTGGATTCAGTCATGATGCCAGCGGCGGCGATTTTGACAATGATGGTGATATAGATATTTTTGCTTGCAATATTCTTTTGGTAAATGATGGCTCAGCAAATTTTGCTTTTCATGAAACACTTGGTCGAAACCTACAATTTTCTTATGGTAACCCAATGAGCAGCCTTATGGTTGACTTAAATAATGACGAGTATGATGACTTAGTTTTTTGGAATTTTGATAATAGACCAGAAGATTTTACCGAAGAGGGTTTTGTTTTATTAAGCAACGGCACAGCAGACCTGAATAATTGGATTCTATTAGAGTTACCTGAGGGCCCTTTTGGCCGCAATCACAACAAATTCAATCATGCTGTGTGGGGTGATATCAATAACGATGGGTATAACGATATAGTTGTCGCGATTACACGAGATTTACCTTATTACGAGGGTGCTTATATTCAGGTCTTAATTGGGGATGGTACTGGGAATATGGAAGATGTAACAAGTTCAAACTTTAGTGATCAACCCAGAGCAGCAACTCATCACGGTGAGGGAAATATTTATTTGAGAGATTTTGACAATGATGGTGATTTAGATATTTTTCACTCAACAAGGGATTTTGCCTCAGATTTGCACGGCGCACACATAGCCATAAATGATGGGAACGGATCTTTTAATTCTATGTTCGAGGGGGTTTTTCCCCAAAAACCAAAAGCTAATGAATACGATAATAACCAATATCTCTTTAAGGGCTTACCAATAAATCTGGATAATGAGGGGTGTTTGGATTTAATCTCATCCTCAGATAGCTGGATGAATGAAAGTGCTACCAAAAACTACTTGTTTAGTCTTATAAATATTAGATGTGATTGAAAAGTTATTCTTTAACTTTACCGCAAACCTGGCAAGCTTCGCCTTTTGATAAATAAACCCCGCCACAGCTTGGGCTCAAAGGTTTGTTTTTTAATATCAAACCAATTGCCATCCCACAAATTGATAAGGCAACTACTACAAAAGCTAAAATGGTGTTAATCATAGGGATATCATACTCCAATTAGTTGATTGAATGGAATCACCATTATTTGTTATGAAAAATACTTCTAAGTTATTCTTCTCTGCAATATCTAACCCCTTTTCTTTGCCAAGAACATATAAAGCTGTTGCCCATGCGTCAGCAGATGCAGCATCACTCGTTGCCACTGTAACAGATATTAAATCTCTTGGACCCTTCCCCCAAATGTGATTTGGTTCACGATATTCCCCTGAAGTTGCTATTGAAATGCCTTTTGAGGGGACATTAAACGCGATATAGGGGCTTTTTTTGCTGTTTGTTGGCCTTTCTATACCAAAAATCCATTCGTCGCTAAATTTCAGCCCTTTTGCTCGAATTTCACCACCAATTTCAATGAAATAGTTGTTTACGCCGTTTTTCTCCATAAGTTCAGCAATTTTATCTATTGCATAACCTTTTCCAATTGCAGAGAAATCAAAACCATTTGCATCATTTGGTGAAAATGCACCTTCACTAAGATCGCTGATTTCATTGGATAGGTTAAATAAATTTCTAAACTCGTCAGACCAAACCCTGTTAGGGTCCTCGTTTATAAGTGAAATTTCAGATGTTGGTTTATAAGTTGAAAAGACATAGTCAATTCTGTTTAACTCTGCCTTAATTTGAGTATCCAAAAAACTGTAACTTCTGTTTTCGGCTATTTTAATTGAGTAAGTAGTGCCATATATTTCACCTCCAAAATTTTGCATTATTGGAGCAGAGCAACTTGTTACTATCAATAAGATGAGAAAACTTAATGTTCTAGCCACCAAAGTCATCTAGCATTATATTTTCTGGTTCAACACCAAGATCAGTTAGCATTTTAATACAGCTGGAATTCATGATTGGCGGACCACAAAGATAATATTCACAATCCTCAGGAGCATCATGTTTTGCTAAGTACTCATCTTGTGTGACCTGATGAATAAAACCTGTTAGCCCTTCCCAATTATCTTCTGGCAATGCATCCGATAAAGCTATGTGGAAGGAAAAATTTTCGTGCTCTTCTGCAAGTTTTTCAAAATCCTCTTTGTAAAAAATTTCTTTCATACTTCGTGCGCCGTACCAGTAAGAAATTTTTCTATTGGAATTTAGTCTAATTAACTGATCAAAGATGTGTGATCTCATTGGGGCCATACCTGCACCACCACCAATAAAGACCATTTCATTTTCTGTTTCTCTTGCAAAAAATTCTCCAAAAGGACCAAAAACTCTGACTTTATCGCCCGGCTTTAAACTAAAGACATACGAAGACATGACACCAGGAGGAAAGTCTGTACCTGGTGGTGGAGATGCCACTCTAATGTTGAATTTTAGCACTCCTTCTTCGAGTGGGAAATTAGCCATGGAGTAAGCTCTTATTAGAGGCTCCGGATTGGTTGCCACATTATCCCAAATTTTGAATCTATCCCAATCTTCATGATATTCCTCTGCAATATCGAAATCTTTGTAGTTTATTGCGTCAAAGGCAGGAGCTTCCAACTGTACGTAACCACCTGCTTTAAATTTTACGTTTTCGCCTTCTGGCAATTTAAGAACTAGTTCTTTTATAAAAGTAGCAACATTATCATTTGAAACTACTTCACACTCCCATTCTTTAACTCCAAAAACTTCTTCTGGTATTTGAATTTTCATATCGCTTTTGACAGCAACCTGGCAAGACAAACGCCAGTTATCTGTTTGTTGTTTATAGTTGAAATGTGATTGTTCGGTCGACAAAATTGAACCACCACCATCTGTAACCTGACACTTGCATTCAGCACAGGTGCCACCTCCACCGCATGCTGATGCTAAGTAGATATTTTTTGATGCCAGAGTGCTAAGAAGCTTTCCACCAGCTGGGACAGAAATGCTTTTTTCAGGATCACCATTTATTTCAATTGTCACTTCTCCTGTTGAAACTAATTGCGATCTTGCAAACATTACAAATGCCACAAGAATAGCAACAATCAATGTGAAAGATAAAATTCCTAAATAAATATCCATTAAAGCAGAATCCCTCCAAATGACATAAAACCAAAACTCATTAAACCAACTATTATAAAAGTTATACCTAGTCCTCTTAACCCCTCTGGTATATCACTATATTTTAACTTTTCTCTGATTCCTGCCAAGAGCACAATTGCTAAAGCCCATCCAAATCCAGCACCGAAACCATAAACTACACTCTCAGAGAAGTTATAGTTCTTTTCAATCATAAATAAAGATGCTCCCAAAATTGCGCAGTTTACTGTGATTAATGGCAAAAATATACCAAGGGCGTTATAAAGAGCTGGAACATACTTATCCAAGAACATCTCAAGTATTTGCACAGCTGCAGCTATAACACCAATGTATGTTATCAGCCCGACAAATTGTAAATTGGTATTTTCTAATCCTGCCCACGATAATGCACCTTCTTTCAAAACAAAGTTATAAATTAAATTATTCAAAGGGACAGTAATGGTTAAGACAACAATGACTGCTATACCTAAACCAAATGCAGCTTTTACTTGTTTCGAAATTGCAAAGAATGTACACATGCCTAAAAACAGTGACAGTGCTATATTTTCAATAAATACTGTTCTAACAAACAAACTTAATAAGTCAGCCACTTTGCACCTCTTTCTTTACCGTTAATGGTTTAAATGTATGAGCTTTGAGTGGATTTTCATCCTCTTCAACCTGACTTTTACTAAAAGATCTAATCACCCAAATCATTATTCCAATAATAATGAATGAGCTTGGTGGTAATAATAAAAAATTATTTACCTGATAGCTGTCTGGCATTACTTGTACACCAAAGAATGTACCATTACCAAAAATTTCTCTTACAGTAGCCACAACAAGCAATACAAAGCTATAACCTAAACCATTACCAAAACCATCCAACATACTTTTAATTGGCGGGTTTTTCATGGCATATGCTTCAGCTCTTCCCATTACAATACAATTTGTGATGATAAGGCCAACAAACACCGATAATTCCTTACTAGCTTCATAGGCATAAGCCTTTAGCAACTCGTCAACGATAATGACTAAGGAAGAGATGATAGTCATTTGTACGATTATTCTTATGCTATCTGGTATGTAATGTCTAATTAAAGAGATAAAAAAGTTAGAGAGCGTTATAACAGATGTTAATGCTATGCACATTATCAAAGTCACATCCATTTTTACAGTTACTGCTAAAGCAGAACATATTCCTAGGATTTGAAGTGCAATAGGATTGTTTTCAATGATGGGTGTAAATAAAAGCTTTCTTGTTTCTTTAGCAGGTATAGCCTTCATATCTTTTCAATTTCCTCATTCAAGTTTTTAATAATAGGCCCATATCCATTATCTCCAAGCCAATATTTGATCATGTTAGATACACCATTAGTGGTTAAAGTCGCTCCTGATATTCCATCGATTTCATAGTCTGTTGAGGAAGCCCCTTTGGTAACATACAGAGCCACACTTCCATCATCGTTATAAATCCTCTTACCATACCAATCAGATTTCCAATTAGGATTATCTACCTCTCCCCCTAAGCCAGGTGTTTCTTTGTGGTCGTAGTATTCAATACCACGCACAGTATTCAAATCTGAATCTAATGACAAATATCCATATAAAGTACCCCATAAACCATATCCTCTTATAGGTAACACTAATTTTTCTATCGCATTTTTCTCATCAATCCAAATGTAGATTGTTCCAATGTTTTCTCTTCGTTTTAACACTGCAATATCATCTGCTTTCGGAATAACTGTTGACAGATCTGGGTTTGATGCTGCTTTAATGTGATCATAAGCTGGATCAATTGTTACTAATTTATCCGTTTCAAAATCAACGAAAACTGTTTTAATTCGCGAAAATTCTTCATCAACTTTATCGGTTTTGATTCCTGCTGCAGCGAGAATTTTAACTTTTTTCTCATTCTCTACATTTAAGTTTTGTTCAGGTCTGACAGATACAGCAGTAACTGACACGATGATTGCACATGCAATGCAAGCTACAAGCGGAATGATTAACTTATTCATGAATTGTATCTCTCCATTCTTCTACTTGTGTTATATGAGGTCACACAATAGTCAATTGCTGGAGCAAGCAAATTAGCGAAAAGTATGGCCAACATCATTCCCTCTGGAAAGGCAGGATTTATGACTCTAATGAGTATTACCAAGATCCCTATCGAGAATCCATATACCCATCTGCCCATATTAGTATTAGCAGCAGATACAGGCTCTGTTGCCATAAAGACTAATCCAAAAGCAAAGCTGCCAATTGTTAGGTGCCACCACCATGGAACAGTGAACATAAGGTTTGTGTCTGATCCCACAAAGTTTAGAAAACTACTCATAAGAATCATGCCGATAAGGGTAGCTAGTATGATTCTCCAGGAAGCTATTTTTGCATAAACCATATATGCACCGGCTAAAAGTATTAACAAGGTAGAGGTTTCACCAATGGAGCCTGGCATTTGACCTAAGAATGTTTGAGACCATGTAAAGTTTGCTTGTATGCCTGAAATGCCTTCCTGGGCACCTATTCCCAGTGCAGTAGCTCCTGAGTAGCCGTCTATTGCGCCATTATCAACTAAAGATGATACCCACACCATGTCACCAGAAAGTTCAGTAGGGTAAGCAAAATAAATAAATGCTCTCCCTGTTAGGGCTGGGTTAAGAAAGTTTTTTCCTGTTCCACCAAAAAATTCTTTACCCACAACTATCCCAAAAGCTATACCTGTTGCTGCCTGCCAAAGAGGTATATCTGGGGGACAACTTAAAGAAAACAAAACAGTTGACACAAACGCACCTTCATTAATTTCATGCCTTCTGATAGTCGCAAAAATTGCTTCACATGCAATACCAACTATAAAGACTGTCAAATATATCGGTATAAAATATACCAAGCCAAACCAAAACCTATGTAAGTGATTCCCAGGATCAGTGCCAACGATTTGTATAAGACCATTATGCCAGTCCCCGGTAGAATCAAATCCTCCTCTTTGCATGTAATCGAGACCCCAAAAACCCATGTTGTACATGCCCCAAAACATTGCTGGAAATGTCGCAAGCCAAACAACCACCATAACCCTTTGAATATCTAATTTATCCCTAATATGAGTTTTGCCAGTTGTTGCAACCTTTGATGAAAAAAAGAAGTTTTGTATTACTTCAAAAAGGTAAAAGTAATTGTTGTCCTTAGAGGGTCTATTTTTGTCAAAGAATTTCTCTAAAAATTTCATGATGTCTCTTCTTTCCAAATCATTTCCTTACAATCATTAAATAGTGCCACATAATCATATTTACTAGGGCAAACATAAGAAAAAATGCTCATATCTTCATCTGATAGATCAAAGATTCCTAATTCCCTTAAAGCCACTAAATCTCCAATTGCCAAAGATTTTAGAAAAAGTGTTGAATCAATTTCATATGGATTGACCTCGTCGAATACACCGATTGGTACAATTGCTCTGTAACCACCATTAATGTTGGTGTCAAAATTAAACTTTTCAGGTTTTAAAAAGCTTGATAAAAAAACATTTGAATTACTGTGATTTTCTAAACCTGGTTGCAGCCAATTAAAAAACGTTGCTTTTCTTTCATCCGATACCAGAGATATCTGATTGGAGTATCTAGTTAAATAATCTGAATAACTATCACCACTTCTTCCATAAAGCAAACTTCCCGATACTCTTCTTAGATTTGTAGATAGAATGCCGGCTGTCAGTTCTTCCATGTTGGCTCCGAGATTTGTTTTTACGACTTTAGGCTCATCACATGCTGGCCCACAAATGCTCACATATTTATCAAAACAAAAATTCCCACTTTTTAAAGAGGTTCCTATTCTCACAACATCTTGCCAGTTAATAGTCCATGTTTTGGTATTTTTTGTTAAAGGCTTTATATTTTGAATGTGAATTGAACTATTTCCTGCAGGGTATTTGCCCTCAATAACGTACTGATTTACGTTTATATCGCCAAGATAAATATTTGAATATGAGCACAGATTAATCTCACAACCTAAAGCATCTAGAAGGTATTTTATTCCTGCAAGAAAATTCTCATTTTCAATTTCTAATATTTGATTAGGGCTGACTTCTAAACCATCGACTTTACATGCATTTATGAAGAGAAAATCAGGGCTAGTATTGATATTGGGAACTCTATTAAAAGGCCTCTCTCTGAAACTATCCCAAAAGCCGGCATTTAATAAATTTTCAAGTTTGTTACTGGTTTGATCAAATGCTACAGAGTCGTCATTTGTTTTATTTATAACTATTGAAACTAAGGCCCTTTTTTCACCTCGATTTATTTCATGAATTTCACCATTTACAGGGGAATTAACAGTGAATCCGAGATTAGTTTTATCTTCAAATAATGGATCACCTTTTGAAACTAGATCTCCTTCTCGAACAAGAATTTTTGGTTTTAAGCCAAAGTAATCATCCGCAAGAACCGCTGAGAATTGAGTGTAGTTAGTATCAAGGTTATTGTTTTTTACAGAGCCGTGAAGAGGTACATCCAGGCCCCCTTTAATTTTAATTTTTTTCATTTACTGCTTTGGGTATCTAATTAAATTAACACCAAGAACTTTTTTCAAAAGCCTTACAACTTGTCTGGAGTAACCATACTCGTTATCGTACCAGACGTAAATAGTTACACAGTTAAAATTGCTAATAGTTGCTTGTGCATCGTATACACAGGCGAATTCATTACTGTAAAAGTCAGAAGAAACACCATCAATCGAGTTTGAATAGTCAACAATTGTTCTAAAGTTTGAGTGGAATGCAGCTTGCTTGAATAAGTCGTTGAGCTCCTCTACACCAACGCTTTTTTTCAAATTTAAGTTCATAATTGCCAAACTTACATTTGGAGTTGGAACTCTTATAGCATTTGCTGTTAATTTGCCTTTCAGTTCTGGAATAACGTCTGAGACAGCTTTAGCTGCTCCAGTATCTGTAATTACAAGGTTCAAGGCTGCTCCTCTGCCTCTTCTGTCGGATTTATGGTAATTGTCTACTAGGTTTTGATCATTTGTGTAAGCATGAATGGTTTCAATGTGACCACTTTGAATTCTATAAGCATCATTGATGAGTCTAAGTGGTGGTGTTATAGCATTAGTTGTGCATGATGCTGCACCTAATATTTTCTCATCTCCTTTAAGTCTTTCGTCGTTGATACCGTAGACAATATTATTTATTTTGCCTTTTGCTGGTGCAGTCAGGATTACTCTCTCTACAGATGGATTTTTGACATGTTGATTAAGGCCCTCCTCATCAGTCCAAGCCCCGGTATTATCAATTATAGTAGCTTTTTTTATACCGTATTGTTTGTAATTTACTTTTCTGGGATCGTTTGAGTGGATAATAAAGATCTCATTACCATTTACTATTAAGGAGTTATTAATTTTATTAACCCTGATTGTGCCCGGAAAAGTGCCATGCACACTGTCATTTCTGAGCAAACTAGCTCTTTTTATCAAATCATCTTCATGGTCTGAGTCTCTCACAACAACAGCTCTTAATCGCCACTTGGTGCCTGCTCCGGTGTCAGAGACCAATATTCGAGTCAATAATCTACCGATTCTTCCAAATCCATACAGAACAACATCTTTTGGTCTTAATGGATAAGATCTCTTTGTTCTTTGTTGGCCATCCAAGATTTTGCTTACATAATGCTCGGCATCAAGTTCTTTATTTTTTAGCAAGTTCACAACTATCTCACCAATATCTATCTCACATGGCATGAGTTTCATTTTTGCTATTTGTTCTATTATTGGATAAGTTTCAAGTTCGCTTAACTCATTTCCCTCAGCTTCCCTCACAAATCTATGGAGCTTCATAATTTCAATTGCTGAACAATTTATTAAAGGCCTTCCATACATCAAAAGATGTATTCCGTTACGAAACAACTTACCAATAATTGGAACCATCGATTCTGCTAGGGCTTCGCGCCATTTCCAATCACCAAAATAATCGTCAACCTTAGGTCTTCTACGCTTATCTGGATTGAATCTCTTGACCAATTTAACTTTCGATGTATTTATCTAAAAAGTAGTCAGAGCTACCGAAAAGATTAGTAATTACAAGCAGCCTTTTTAAATAATGCCCTACTGACATTTCTTGAGTGACACCCATTCCACCATGAAGTTGAACAGCCTCTTCCCCGACATACTTCCCTGCTTTAGCTACCTGATTTTTTAATCCATAGATAAGTTTAGTTCTCTCATTTTCATCATCAGTCGCAAGCACTTTTAGTAAAAAAGATTTACTAAATTCTGTTTCCATGAACATATCTACCATTCTATGTTGAAGTGCTTGAAATTTTGAAAGAGATTGACCAAATTGTTCTCTCTGTTGAGTATACTCAATAGTTAATTTGTAACAGGTTTCCATTGCACCTATTGCTTCAGAGCTTACACAAATAATTCCTTCAAGAATTGCTTGATTCAATATGTCCAGAGCATCCGACTTTGAAAATACTGCGCTAGCTTTACAGTTCTCCAAATGTAGATCTCCTGATACAAAACCATCATATGTCTTATAGGATGTGACTTTGGAACCCTCTGCATCTTTTGGTATGAGAGCAAAAGCATGGCCTGCTTGGTGTTTACCAAAAACAAGGAAAAAATCTGCATTTGGCGCATTTAATACCGTTGTTTTTAGACCACTTACGCTACCGTCTTCAGAAATTTCACAATCAACACTATCAAGATTAAAACCTTTTTGAGGCTCATAATTAGCTAGAGATACTTGCCTTTCTCCAGCAATTAATTGCTCAATAATTTCTGTTTTATTTTCAAGATCACTTCTTTTAAGAACACCTCCGGATAGAACGACATTTGCTAAATATGGTTCCACAACGATGGATTTGCCGAACTCTTCGAACATTAAACTCAGATCAACATCGCCCCCGTCAAGACCACCTAATTCTTCTGAAAAAGGAATAGCAAGCCACCCCAGCTCTGCAAATAATTTCCAATGTTCAGGATTGTGTCCATGATCTGAATTTACACTTTTCATTCGTGTTTCAAAATCATAATCAGAGCCACAGAATTTTGAGACGCTATCCCTTAGAAGGTTTTGCTCATCTGTATAACTTAAGTTCATATGTGCCTCTTTATATACCTAGGACAGCTTTAGCGATGATATTTTTCTGAATTTCATTTGTACCACCGTAAATTGTTACTTTCCTAAAGTTTAGATATTTCGGTGCAGAAATTTGATCGGACTTAGATGCAGCTACTTCAACGTCTGAGAATCCATAAGGGCCTCCATAAGGCATGCCTTCATGTCCTGCCATCTCGACTGCAAGAGTTGATATTCTTTGTTGTAGTTCTGTACCTTTAATTTTTAGAAGTGAAGATTCAGCCCCTGGGCTTTTTCCTTCTCTCATAGCTGCCAAGCCTCTTAACTCCGTCATCTCTAAAGCATCAAGATCTAATTCAAACTGTGCTACTTTAGATTGAAAATTTTTATCTTCTGATAAAGGTTTATCGGTATGATATGTATTTTTAGCCTTAATTTTTAAGCTGTTGAGCACTCTTCTCATGTTTGGTGCTCCTGCGATCGAGCTTCTCTCGTGGAATAAAAGAAACTTAGCATATGTCCAGCCTTGGCCTTCTTCACCAACAACATTCTCTGCTGGTACTCTAACGTTATCGAACCAAACCTCATTTACTTCATGATCACCGTCGATTGTTATTATTGGCTTAACTTCTATGCCTGGTGTTTTCATATCAACAAGGATAAAAGTGATTCCTTCTTGTTTCTTTCCAGAATCATTTGTTCTGACAAGAACAAATATCCAGTCTGCGTGTTGCCCAAGTGTTGTCCATGTTTTTTGACCATTTAGGACATACTCATCACCTTCACGTACAGCTTTACATTTCAACGAAGCTAAATCAGAACCTGATCCTGGTTCAGAGTAGCCTTGGCACCACCAATCATCGAAGTTCAAGATTCGCGGCAAAAATTTCTTTTTTTGTTCTTCAGATCCAAACGTCCATATTACTGGCGCTACCATTTGCAGACCAAAAGGTACAAACGTGGGACATCCTGCCAGAGCTAATTCTCTTAGGTAGATGTACACTTTAGTAGCATCCCAACCAGTGCCGCCATGCTCAACCGGCCAAGAGTGTCCCATCCAGCCTTTTTTAGCCACAGCTTTATGCCATTCGACAATTTCCTCTCTGGAGAGCTCGTCTCCATTATTCATCTTTTCTTTGATATGTTTTGGATATTCTTTATCCAAGAACTCTCTTACTTCATCGCGAAATTCTAAGTCTTCTTTCGAAAAATTTAGATCCATAATTTACCCTCTTCCATTCGTTAAATAAAATCTTGTATTATCTAAGTAAGTTTATGATTAAACTCAATTGGTATTAAAAACTTTATGCGCCTATTTTTCAAGTTTATAGCGGTTTTTCTGAGCCTCTCTTTACAAATTTTTTCACAAGAGGATTTACAATACGTAAAAGTAGAAGTTGCTTCAATAATCTGGAAAAATCAAAATACTAATGAATCTTTTCCAAAAGTCAGAGATTACGCCCTTGCAAGCGAAATCCTTAATCTTGAAATTACAAAAGAACCGGAAATTAATCTTGACACCATTGAACTAGCTGAGGGCCAGGTAAAAATTGATTTTGAGTTTGTAGAGCAGATATTTGACAACGTCCAAGAAGAAGCACTCCCAGAGGAACAAACTATTACTCCTCCTAAAATTTATAGGGTGATCGATAGAAAAGAACATGAACTGAATGGCACGATGCGTAGAATTTCTCAAATTAAAGATCTTGAGTTATCGAACCATAAATCTTGGTTTCAGCCACTCTACGACGAAGAAAACACACCATTTGTTCTTGTATCAGAGAATGAAAATCAGTGTATTGTTAAAGTATTCCAATCCAGATATCCCAGAATACACGCCAAATGTGCACTAGGCAAAGATGTTCTCAAAAATTCGTATTTGATGAGTAAATCTGAATTTAATGTGAAACCTCTGATTGGAAATTTTGAAAAAAAGAAGACCACCGATGAAGAAGATATTTTAGAAACTGAAATATTTGTTCTTGATGAGCAGAGGAGAATTTCCTTAGATGAGTTTCACTATTTTGATCACCCAAAAATAGGATTGCTTGTAGGAGTTTACAGTTACCCAAAAACTGAAGATTGATTATTTGTAGTATGCGTTTTCGTTATCAGTGTGATCGGTAATATCTTTTACACCTTTAAGTTCTGGTATTTTTTCAAGAAGGGTTTTTTCAATCCCCTCTTTTAATGTGACATCTACCATCCCACAGCCTTGACAACCGCCACCAAATTGAAGGACAACATAGTTGTCTTTTGTAATGCAATCCAAGTGAACATTTCCACCATGAGATGCTAATTGAGGGTTTATTTCATCATATAAAATATAGTTCACTTTATCTTCAAGCGTAGCGTTTTCCCCAATATTAGGAACCCTTGAACTTGGGGCTTTTATTGTTAACTGTCCACCAAAGTTATCTTTGTCGTAATTCACTTCAGCGTCGTCAAGAAAAGCTAGGCTTTTTTCTTCAATGAATAATATAAAATTTTTGTATTTTATCTTGTGATCTGTTGGCTCTGACTCATCTTCTTTACAGAAAGCCAAACACGTCTCAGCTCTTGGTGTGCCTGGATCCGATACAAAAATTCTAATATCGCATTTAAAATCTTTTTTACTTATGAGGTCTGAAAGGTATTCTTCAGCTGTTGCAGTCACGTTTATCATAATTACTATGTAAGTTTACTATGAAATCATATCCTCGAGATTATCC
>OZSS01000614.1_pt1 | contig 17236 bp, 14 predicted proteins | sample 1779911 | NCBI WGS metagenome assembly OZSS01 (sample SAMEA2603589, study PRJEB24840) | metagenome | biome: Water; feature: Photic zone; material: Seawater sample | place: Mediterranean Sea | collected 2013-11-12 | depth 10 m | reverse complement strand
TTATTGACCCCACCTGGCTGGACAAAAAACCCATGATGCGCACCAGCGAGACCGCATCTCTTGGCAAAGGCGGGACGCTCGCTGAATTGCTGACCAATAACGGGATTGATATTATTACGGCTGATAGAGCGCTTGACGCCCTGAAAACGATGCTGAACCCTAGAACCCTGAGAGAAGGTCAGGAGCTGAGACTTTTTTATGAATGGGACGTCAACGCTTCTGAGGAAACAGCATCATTTGCCGGTTTTGACCTGATTCCTGCCCCGACAAAACGCATCATTGTCCGCAAGTTAAAAGACGGCAGTTTCCAAGCCGTATCTGCCAGTCGTCCATTGACGGAGAAGCACTTTCTCATTGACACTGAAATCACTTCTAGCCTCTATCAATCCGCAAGAAATGCTGGCATGGCGCCGTCACAAGTGATTGAGCTTATCCGCATGTATTCCTTTACGGTTGATTTCCAGCGTGAAATTCGTGAAGGCGACCGGCTGGAGGTACTCTACACCCGCCTGTTTGACCCGGATGGCAAGCAAGCCGCCACGGGTAAAATTCTCTATACCGGCCTGACCATCAAAGGCAAGCGGCAAGCCTATTGGCATTATAAAACCCGCGATGAGGACAAGACATATTATCTTGATGAGAACGGCAATAGTATTTCGCGCCTGCTCATGAAAACCCCGCTGGACGGTGCGCGGCTATCCTCCCGTTACGGCCTGCGTAAACACCCGATACTCGGCTTTACGCGCCTGCATCGCGGGGTGGATTTTGCCGCCCGTCGCGGGACACCCGTTTTCGCGGCCGGTGATGGCGTTATTTCCGCCCTTGGTGTGGAAGGCAATCACGGCAAACGCATCAGAATTAATCATGAAAATAATTACAAGACGCTTTACGCGCATCTTAATGGCTATGCCCGTGGGCTCAAAACCGGATCGCCTGTAACACAGGGTCAGGGGATTGGCTATGTCGGCGCGACGGGACTGGCAACCGGCCCACACCTGCATTATGAAATCACCTATGACGACAGAACCGTGAACCCGCTGACAATCGAGATGCCGATTTTGACCAAACTTGAAGAAGAAGAAAAAGTCGAATTCGACAGGGTGCGCCAGAACCTGACTCGCCTCGCCCAAGACCTCGCCGCCGGCCTCGACCCTTTAGAAAGCCAGTAAAGTTAAAGTTCAACAAAGCTCAGCTTAAGCTCGCGTAAATCTTGCAAACACTTATATGAATTGACAATAAGCATGTAACATTTACCATTAATTAATAATAAAGTAAAAATTTCCATGTCAGACATAGATGAAATTATTGTTACAGCGACCGTACCAACCTACGTTTATAACCCGTTAATTGGCACAGGGACATCAATTTCACCATCTTCCCCGTATACCGCTCCAACCGCCCAATCAAGTTGGCATTATAAACAATATCTCAAACAACAAGCTGAAAAGAAGTTAAAGCAACTTCAAGATGACATAGACGCTATTGATATGTCTCATCTGCTTAGTGATGAAGACCCTCTATTAGAATTAGTGTGTAATCAAATAATCTTTGATGACAGGAGTGGTTCACGGACATTGAACATTGATGACATAGTCATCACAATCCCGAGCCATATTTTAGGGGATATAACAATTAACCCAGAAAGAAATTGCCTTTTTTGCATACTCGGCACTTTGCTTTCTCGTGAGTGCGATAAATTTTTATTACTGGATGGATTATAAAGCCGAGATAAATTCACGCACCACTTAATTCGTGGATGGCGGGGTGGTGGAGAAACTGAGCGTATCGCTATCGGATTTATTTTCGGCCTTATGCACACCGACATAAACCACGCTGTTATCCATCACCTCACCGGCAAGAATTTTTTCGGCCAGCGGGTCTTGAACTTCCTTTTGAATGACACGCTTTAACGGGCGCGCGCCAAACACCGGATCATATCCGGTATGTGCCAGCCATGCCCGTGCGTCATCCACCAATTCCAAATGAATATCACGGCTTTGCAAAATCTTTTCAAGCCTCGCCAGTTGCACGTCTACAATATCAACCATCTGGTCTTCTTTCAGACGCTCAAACAAAATCATTTCATCAAGGCGGTTGATAAATTCCGGGCGGAAGAAACCATGCACCTCGTCTTGAACTTCCTGCCGCACCTTGTCCACGGTCTCGCTGTCTTCCAGTGCCGCGAGATGCGACGCACCGAGATTGGATGTCATGATGATAAGCGTGTTGCTGAAATCAACCGTGCGCCCCTGCCCGTCCGTCAGGCGCCCGTCATCAAGCACCTGCAACAGCACATTGAAAATATCGGGATGCGCTTTTTCAATCTCATCAAACAGAACGATTTGATAAGGCCGCCGTCGGACAGCCTCGCTCATCGCGCCACCTTCCTCATAGCCTACATAGCCGGGAGGCGCGCCAATAAGCCGTGCGACCGAATGCTTTTCCATATATTCGGACATATCAATCCGGCAAATGGCATTTTCATCATCAAACAAAAACGCAGCCAGTGCCTTGCAAAGCTCGGTCTTGCCGACACCCGTCGGGCCAAGAAACAAGAAAGAACCAATCGGACGCGCCGGATCTTGCAAGCCGGCACGCGCACGGCGAACGGCTCTAGAGACGGAGGCAATCGCCTCCTCCTGTCCGATGACGCGGTGATGCAGAGTATCCTCCATCGCCAGCAATTTTTCTCTTTCGCCCGACATTAATTTGTCGACCGGCACACCTGTCCAGCGCGACACAATTTGAGCGACATGTTCTTCTGTCACAGCTTCTTCAAGCATTAAAGGCGTGCTATTTGCGGTCTCATCATCTGTAGCATCGACCTCAAGTTTTTTTTCCAACTCAGGAATAATGCCATATGACAACTCACTGGCACGCTCTAACCTGCCTTGGCGTTGGGCTTGCTCCAACTCAATGCGCGCGGCATCCAGTTGTTCCTTGAGCTTCTGCATATCCGACAATCGTGATTTTTCATGTTCCCAGCGAGCTGACAATGCCGAGACTTTTTCTTCCAAATCCGACAACTCAACCTCAAGCTTTACCAATCGATCAGCAGAGTTTTTATCTGTTTCCTTTTTCAGTGCCTCGCGCTCAATTTTAAGTTGAATCATACGACGGTCCAACTCATCCAGCTCTTCGGGCTTACTGTCCACCTGCATACGCAGACGGCTCGCCGCTTCATCCATCAGGTCAATCGCTTTATCCGGCAAAAACCGGTCATTAATATAGCGGTTGGACAACGTGGTTGCCGCGACAAGTGCAGCATCAGTGATACGCACGCCATGATGAAGTTCATATTTTTCCTTAAGCCCCCGGAGGATGGAAATTGTGTCATCCACATGTGGCTCATCAACAAAAACGGGCTGGAAGCGCCGCGCCAACGCAGCATCCTTTTCCACATGCTTGCGATACTCATCCAGCGTCGTCGCACCTATGCAATGCAACTCACCCCGAGCCAATGCCGGCTTAAGAAGATTTGACGCATCCATCGCGCCTTCTCCTGCACCGGCACCCACGAGCGTATGCATCTCGTCAATAAATAAAACAATACCGCCTTCAGACTCCGTAACATCCTTCAAGACAGATTTAAGACGCTCTTCAAACTCGCCACGATATTTCGCGCCTGCAATCAAAGCCCCCATATCTAATGAAAGCAGTTTTTTACCCTTAAGGCTTTCCGGGACATCCCCATCAACAATTCTCAGCGCCAAACCCTCTGCAATCGCCGTTTTACCGACACCCGGTTCACCAATGAGCACTGGATTATTTTTTGTGCGGCGGGACAGCACCTGAATAGACCTTCGAATTTCTTCATCCCGCCCAATCACAGGGTCAAGCTTGCCGTTACGTGCATCCTCAGTCAAATCACGGGTGTAACGGTCCAGTGCCTCATAGCTCTCCTCTGCTGAAGCGCTATCTGCCTGCCGCCCTTTTCTGAGCGAAGCAATCGCTTTTTCCAATGCGTCTGCAGTCAGACCTGCGTTTATTAAATGCTTGGAAGTTTCTGTATCATCCGTCTTCAACATGGCAAGAAGCAACAACTCTACAGAAATAAAACTGTCGCCGCGCTTTTGAGCTAATTCTTCAGCAGTAGAAAAAACTTTCACCGTTTCAGGTGACATCATGAGTTGTGACCCACCACCACTGACTTTGGGCATTTTTCCCAAATCAGCGATAACCCTGTCACGAATTTTCTCAGGGCGCGCACCCGCCACCTGAATAAGCCCAGTAGCGAGACCCTCAGGGTCATCCATAAAAACTTTTAAAATATGTGTCGGCTCAAAACGCTGATGACCTTCCCTGAGGGCATGGCCCTGTGCCGAACCGACAAACCCTTTTAACTTGTCTGTTAAATTCTCCGGCAACATTATCTGCTCCATAGTTCCTACCGCTCAAAAATTGCGGCTACAGATTCTATATGGGTAGACCAAATGCCAACTGCAAGACCCTGCCCAGAGACCTGTCAAAATCTCACTGAAGCATTGAAGACGTATTGAGGGTTACTAGCGAGATTATTAAATTTTAAAGGAGTTTATAGGTTTGGTAGGGCAAACAATTAAGCCGATGCGGCTTCGTCATCAGCAGACTCACTCGCAGGAGCTGTTGCAGGTGGTGCGATTGCATCCACTTCTGAACTCGTCTCAACTGAGGCTGTTACCTCACCATTTCCTGCATCCTCTGAAGTGCCATTACTGCCGTTATCATCCCGACGACGGCGTCTTAATGGGCCTCGACGGCGTGATTGTTTTTCTTCACGGGCATCACCATTGTTAGTGCCATTTTCAGCGCCATTAGCTTTCGCAATTGCTTCTGTGTCAGCACCTTCTTCACCGGCACCAAGAACAAGTTGTTCAACCGTATCCGTATCTTGCGTTGTCGGTTGCTGCCCATTTTCACTGGATGCGTCTTCTTCCTGACGAACCGGCTGGTTTGCCTGAACAATGCGATAATAATGCTCTGCGTGCTGAAGGTAATTTTCAGCCGTTATCAACTCACCGGATGAAAGCGCATCATGGGCGAGAGATTGGTATTTCTCGTAAATTGACTGGGCGTTACCCCGTACTTTTAAATTAGGTCCGTTACTTTCGTAATTCCTGTTAGACGAGTTACCTTGACGTCTTCCACGACCGCGTGAGCGTTTCATATTTTCATTCCTGTCAGCGACATTTAACTATTTTTATAGAACTTCTATCTGGTCTGTTCTTTCACAAAGTTTCATACACAACCTTTGGAAGTTCCAAATGTGTTGGTCTTGATGAACAACGCATCTTTTCGGCTGGTATACCCCACATCAAAGCCATGAATGACAAAGACAGAACTTTTAATTTGGGGGTGGGCGGAAAACCCTTATTGAGTTTTTCTCTCCGACGTGGGGAAAGCTACTCAATCCCGAGCCTAATGCCAAGCCTAAACTTCAAATATTTAAAAAAAATTTATTGTGAGATAAAATCTTTACCCTCAAGAAACCTTTCAGTTGTTTCCATCAAACCCCAACTGCACCACCCGGTCCAAACCGGCAAGGTCAGAAACATAACTGATAGTGACTTGTTGATGAGTTGAGATGCTCTGTCTCACAATATCGGTTACCAAAGCGGCTTGATTTGAACCGATTTCAAAAAGAACACTCCCCCCGGGCTTAATAAAAGCGGTCATTGCTGAGATAATATGCTTGTAAGCATCAAGACCGTCAGAACCCCCATCTAGCGCGGCAGGCGGGTCATGCAAGCGAACTTCAGGTGTTAAATCTTCAATCTCTCTTGACGCAATATATGGCGGGTTGGATATGATAATATCAAATTTACCTGAAACATTCTCAAACCAATCGCTTTGTCTAAAATTAACAGAATTTTCTAAGCCATTAATGGCAGCGTTAATGCGCGCTTGTCGCAAGGCTGTTTTAGAAATGTCCACACCTAGACCTTTAATCTGGATACCTCTTTGCCGGCAAGCATGGACAAATGCAACCAGCAAACACCCTGACCCCGTGCCCAAATCAAGAACCTGCAACGGTTGTCGCTCTAATTTTGCAAGCTTCTCAGCAATAATTATGGCTGATTCGACAAGACACTCACTATCCGGCCGCGGGTCCAACGTTGCTGGGGATATTTGGAATGGTAAACTATAAAATTCCTTCAAACCCAATATGCGTGAGACAGGCTTACCTTCCAACCTTGCCAGGCATGTCTTTTCAAGAATTTTATTTTCCTGTTCTGTAACACGCCGCGTTGCCTGCGTGATGAGACCAACTTCATCCAACCCAAGAACAAAACCTGTCAGAATTCGAGCATCCAACTCATAAGTGGGTATGTCGGCATTTTTAAACCTTTCTCGAAGGCTTCTTTGTGCTTGCTCTACTGAATAATGCGCATCAAGTGGCGCGTTACGACTCATCATCAGTTTTCCGGTTTTAATCTGTGGTTGCTGCAAGTTGCCTCGACTGATCCTCAGCGAGAAGCGCGTCAATCACATCATCAAGGCTGTCCCCGGCAACAATTTTTTCCAGCTTATGCAATGTCAAATTTATACGGTGATCCGTCACGCGCCCTTGAGGGTAATTATACGTCCGAATGCGTTCTGAACGGTCACCTGATCCAACTTGGGAACGCCTATCTGCCGAACGCTCACTTTCTAGTCGCTCTCTTTCAGCTTCAAAAAGGCGAGCACGCAGAACCTGCATGGCCTTTGCACGATTTTTATGTTGGGACTTTTCATCTTGCTGACTGACAACAATACCTGTCGGTAAATGTGTTATCCGAACTGCACTGTCAGTTGTATTGACGGATTGCCCGCCCGGGCCGGACGCTCTGAATACATCAACCCGCAAATCTTTTTCTTCAATTTGAACATCAACTTCCTCAGGCTCCGGCAAAACAGCTACAGTTGCAGCCGAGGTATGAATGCGCCCACTACTCTCGGTTTCAGGCACACGTTGAACCCTGTGAACGCCACTTTCAAATTTAAGGCGGGCAAAAACAGAGTCCCCGCGAATGGCGGCAACAACTTCTTTATAACCCCCAATATCACCATCTGACGTGCCAAGAACTTCAACCTTGTAGCCATTCAGTTCGGCATGACGGCAATACATTCTAAACAAATCGCCGGCAAACAAAGCCGCTTCATCTCCACCGGTTCCTGCGCGAACCTCAAGAATGACATTCATATCATCTGCCTCATCCTTGGGCAGCAACATGATTTCCAATTCTTTTTGTGCATCAGGCAGTTTTTCTTCCAATTCAGGAAGCTCAGACTCGGCCAATTCCTTCATCTCTTCATCAGTGCCGGCAATGATAGATTTCAAATCATCAATTTCTGCGACTAATTTCTGGTACTGCGTCACGGCCGCGACAACAGGCTCAAGACGCGCATATTCCTTAGACAAGGAAACGAATTCCTGAGGCGGCAATTCACCATTCATTTTTTCCTGCAAGATTTCGGCGCGCGCCAAAATGGCATCCAAACGGTCTTCAGGTAACATGATTAAATCTCATTCTTGTTGCCAAGTTTGTTATCTGGCTGATTGTCACGAATATTCTTGGCTTCGTTTTCAACCAGAACAACAAGATGGTCAACCATTTCCTCATTGGACATTTTATGGTCGGGACGACCAGAGACATAAACCATCCCCGACCCTGCGCCTCCACCGGTAAAGCCGATGTCGGTCTCGCGCGCTTCACCTGGACCGTTCACCACACAACCAATGATCGACAATGTTATCGGTTCCGACACATGCGCCAGTCTTTCTTCAAGCGTCTGGACGGTCTTAATTACATCAAATCCCTGACGCGCACAAGAAGGACAAGAAATTATTGTTACGCCGCGATGCCTCAAACCCAGCGACTTAAGCATTTCAAAGCCGACTTTTATCTCATCAACAGGATCGGATGAAAGAGAAACGCGCAACGTGTCACCAATACCGGCCCATAATAAAGATCCAAGTCCAATAGATGACTTCACCGTGCCGGACGTGTAGCCCCCTGCTTCTGTAATTCCAATATGCAACGGGCAATCAACGGCTTCGGCAAGTTGTTGGTAGGCAGCAACCGACAAAAAAACATCGGAGGCTTTAACGCTTATTTTGTATTCATGATAATCATGGTCTTGCAGTATCCGCACATGGTCCAGCGCGCTTTCCACCATTGCTTCGGGACATGGCTCCCCATATTGTTCCAGCAAATGCTTCTCAAGCGATCCCGCATTGACCCCGATACGCATTGAGCAGCCATGATCTTTTGCGGCTTGAATCACATCGCGCACCCTATCAGCATTGCCGATATTCCCGGGGTTAATCCGCAAGCATGCCGCCCCTGCCTCGGCGGCCTCAATAGCTCGGGCGTGATGAAAATGAATATCAGCGACTATCGGCACCTCTGCAGCTTTAACAATATCTTTTAAAGCCATGGTAGAAGCTTCATCAGGGCAGGAAACACGGACAATATCTGCCCCTGCTTCTTCAAGCTCTTTAATTTGGTTAATGGTGGCTTGGACATCAGCCGTGACCGTATTTGTCATGGATTGAACAGAAATTGGCGCATCTCCGCCCACCGGAACCGCGCCAACATGTATCTGACGTGACACACGTCTATCTATATCTCGCCACGGGCGTAAACTCATAACAACTGCCTATCGAATGCTGTCTAAAATGCTCTTAACGGAAATTGTCTTACCACGCAAATTTTCCCCTTCTTTGCCTAGGCGGGATCCCGTTTTATCCTCGTAAACATATTCAAGCTGACCGGCATCGAATGTATCAAGACGGATACTGCCCTCTGGTGGAAGTTGGAACGTTTCCCCTTGAAGAATGATACTTGAATATAAAACTTTACCATCCTCATCTGAGACTCTTAACCATGTCTGTCCAAGGCCACGAATATAAAGTGGGGGTGCAGCAATGTCCGGTAAAGGCTTCATATCCACCACTGTGTCCGGAACAATTTCTTCAACTCCGGCAGGTTCAGTCTTTTCTTCAATCACGACTTTTTTTTGCTCTGATTTTTGTGAGATGACATCTGCCGTCTCCTCAGGCAAGGCTTCATCATTCATGAGCGGTCTGTCCATGGATCTTTCTTCAGAGCTTTCAGGAGATGAAGCTGGGTCAACATCGTTGTCACTCGTCTCTTCATAGGCACTGATGGAATTTGTTTTATCCATCACAATTTCTTCTGCATCAATCAGGAAAGCCCAAAAAAGATAGGCAATGGTCGAGACCACGACCAGACCGGAAACAAGAATAAAACTCGGCAATTCGTAATCATCTTCAGTAATAGGAAAATCAAGTCCATTGCTCATGCCTGAAGTCTGGCTTTTATATTGCGCGATGAGGCCTTCGGCATCCAACCCAAGATGGTCAGCATAACTTCTGATAAAACCTACAGCATAGGCTAGCCCGGGAAGACCGTTCACATTGTCTTCTTCAAGCGCCTTGAGATGTTCATGGCTGATACGAAGATTTTCCGATATCTCCGGCAACTTTCCTTTTTGCGCAAGTCTGGCCTGACGCAAAAGCGAACCTACCGATTTGTTTTTTAAATCATCTGACATGGCATAATGCCCTACCTTGCATATTATTATAAATCTTGCTGCGTGGTAAATGCAAACGCTTAAAGTTTAACTCTTAAAAACTCTGCAAGGTTTTTAAACCCTTCGCGGGTGTCCAGCTTGATATGCGGTGGTGGATTTTTCATCAAGCCCTGCAGTTTTTCAAGATTTAAAGACCTTATCATTCTTTTTACAGGACCGACAGATGTTGGTGGAACAGATAATTTTGAAAAGCCCAACCCAAGCAAAGCCATTGCTTCCAACGGACGCCCACCATACTCTCCACAAATTGTTGCCGGCTTGTCATGGCGCTTACATGTATCTGCAATGTGCTGCATCATAGCAAGCGGCGCCGAACTGAACAAATCATACCTTTCCCCAACCCTTGGATTCCCACGGTCACTGGCAAAGAAAAATTGTAACAAATCATTTGTACCAACACTGATAAAATCCAAATGAGGCAACAATTCATCCAGTTGCCAGACAAGTGATGGCACTTCCAGCATGGCGCCAACTTTCAGGGACTTTGGTGCTTTCTGACCAAACTTATTAAGCCGTGCCAATTCTTTGTTCAAAATTTCTCGTGCTGCCAGAAACTCATCAACGACTGCAATCATGGGAAACATAATCTGTAAATCCCTGCCTTGCGCTGCATCAAGGAGTGCCCGAATTTGTATTCTCAACAAGCCGGGGCGGTCCAGCGCAATACGAATCGCGCGCCACCCCATTGCAGGGTTTTCCTCCTGCATCTGACGCATATATGGCAGCATTTTATCACCACCAATATCAACAGTTCTGAAAATAACAGGTTTTTCGCCAACCAAATCCATAACGCGGCTGTAAAAAGCGGTTTGCTCTTTCGTCTTGGGCAACTTCGCCGAAATCATAAATTGTAATTCTGTCCTAAAAAGACCGATGCCCTCTGCCCCGCTATCATTCATATTTCGGACATCGACCATCAACCCTGCATTCACGGCGAGGTTAATTTTTTTGTGATCTCGAGTTACAGCCGGTTGTTTTCTTAGGCGTGCATATTGCTTTTGCCGCCGCGCCATAAGTTTGGTGCGTTCATTATAAGAGTCCAAAACCTCTGATGACGGATTGAGATAACAAACACCTGAGTCAGCATCAACGACAATTGATTGCCCGTCCGTTACAAGATTAACAATATTAACAATCCGTCCAATCGTCGGAATACCCAGCGCACGCGCAACAATAGAGACATGCGCGCTGGCTGTACCTTCTTCAATTACCAGCCCGCGTAAATTTTGGCGCTCATAGTCCAGAAGCTCTGCAGGCCCCATATTCCGTGCCACCAATATGGCATTCTTGGGAAGTTTCTCTGCACTCGCCGTTAAGGTTTTGCCAACAAGTACCCGCAACAAACGATTTGAAAGGTCTTCAAAATCGTGAAGGCGTTCCTGGAGATAAACATCACGCTGCCCGGTCAATCTGGCACGAATATCATTTTGAACACGCTCTACTGCGGCTTCAGCGGTTAGACCGGTACGAACGGCTTCGCGCATGCGGGAAAACCAGCCCTCATCATTGGCAAACATCCTATATGTTTGCAGCACATCAAGATGATCACCCGCGTGAGAGACATCCTCTGTTCTAAGCATTTCATCAACAGCTCGCCGTAATTCATAAATCCCGGCCTCAAGGCGGGAAAATTCGACTTCCATATCTTCAGCAATCAAGCTTTCAACAGCAACACGCGGCTCATGCATCACCACCTGCCCGATGGCAAGCCCCTCGGTCAGAGGATATCCGACAAGTCGAGATGGGCCTTTCGGATTATCATCAATGGCGCGAAATTGCCCCTCAGCTGCCAGCATTTCCGACAACACCATGGCGACAGTTTGCAAGGCCTCAATCTCTTCATCAACAAATGAGCGATGGCTTGTGTTTTGAACAACCAAAACGCCAATTACTGTCCCACCGCTCAGAATAGGCACACCGACAAAAGACTGGAACGCTTCTTCACCGGTTTCAGGGCGGTAGACAAATCGAGGGTGAGACTTTGCTTCAGCCAAATTTAAAGGCCGTGCATGTAAAGCCACATCGCCCACAAGGCCCTGTCCGATTTTCAAGGTGGTTTTATGAACGGATGACGGATTCAACCCCTCCGTTGCACAAAGTTCAAGCGTATCTTCGTCGCTTTTAAGATAAATCGAACACACTGCCGTGTTCATGCTTGTGGCAATCAACTCGACAATTTTATCAAGACGTGTCTGCCTGTCAGCCCTGTCAGCCATGACCTGACGCAAGCGACGCAACAATACCCTTGGCCCCTCCATCGTTAGAGGCATACTAACCCTCCTGACGGGTTAAAGGCATTATCCTGCACCCTCATGACCACCATCCAGATTAAAGGCAGCATGCAATGCACGCACACCAAGTTCGGTATAATCCGCATCAACCAGCACACTGATTTTAATTTCAGATGTAGAAATCACCTGAATATTGATGCTTTTATCCGCCAATTCCGTGAACATTTTTTGAGCAACACCAGCATGGCTTCGCATCCCAACACCCACAATGGAAATTTTAGCAAGCCCACTCGTGCTTTCAACTTCTGCAAAGCTAATATTTTCACGCATGGCTTCAATCACCTGATGCGCACGCGGCAAATCATCATTGGGAACAGTGAAAGTCATATCTGTATACCCACCATCTGCAGAAATATTTTGAACAATCATATCCACATTAATTGCTGCATCCGCCAAAGGGCCAAAAATCGCTGCTGCTGTTCCCGGATGGTCAGCCACCCGTCGCAAGGTGATTTTCGCTTCATCCTTAGAATAAGCAATGCCACTTACAATTTCTTGTTCCATAATTTCTTCCTCACTGCAGACCATTGTACCTGCAATACCGTCCTCAGAAACATCTTTCTTCTTGGCCGGATCATCAAAACTTGAACGCACTTGCAGTTTGACCTTATGCGCCATAGCAAGCTCAACTGAGCGAGTCTGAAGCACTTTTGATCCCAAAGATGCCATTTCCAGCATCTCCTCATAACTTATTTTTTTCAAACGTCGTGCATCCGGTACAAGCCGAGGGTCTGTCGTATAAACCCCGTCAACATCGGTATAAATATCGCATCTATCGGCCTTAAGAGCTGCTGCCACTGCAACAGCTGAGGTATCAGACCCTCCCCGACCTAAAGTTGTAATTCTATTTTCCTGAGATAGCCCCTGAAATCCTGCAATAACGGCTACGCGCCCATCGGCGAATTGCGCTTCAAGAGCCTCTGTATCAATATCTTGTATCCTTGCAGATCCGTGAACTGAGGATGTCTTAATTGGAAATTGCCACCCCAACCATGAACGTGCCGGAACATCAATTTTGTTTAAAGCCATCGCCAAAAGTCCGACACTCACCTGTTCACCGGCAGAAACGACCACATCATATTCACGTGCGTCATGGAAAGCAGAAATATCCCGGCACAATGATACCAGTCGGTTGGTTTCTCCTGACATAGCGGAAACAACCACCGCAACCTGATTGCCGGCGTCATATTCTTCTTTAACGTGGGCGGCCACATTATTGATGCGCTCAATGTCACCAACAGACGTGCCACCAAATTTCATGACGATACGCGCCATAATCTTATCCTCGATTTTAAGCTGCAACATCATCGTTTGAACGATTTAAAGTCTTCATCTGCCTATGAAGTGCTTAAAATGTCGCAGTTGCGGCATGCTTACACGAAAAAAGCCTATTGGTGCAAGTGCCTACTAACTGTAAGATTGTCGTTATTAAAGTTTTGAGGTTTAATGCGTTATGAATGCGTCAACGATAAATCCTGAGGAAGTCGCTAAATTTGAAGCCATGGCAGCAGAATGGTGGAGTCCTGACGGCAAATTTAAGCCTTTACATAAGTTCAACCCGACGAGATTAGACTATATGGTTACTCATATTTGCGCCCAGTTTAACAGGCTTCGGAGCGCGCCAGACTGTTTAAAGGGTGTCAACATTCTTGATATTGGGTGTGGCGGCGGTTTGCTCTGCGAACCCCTCACACGTTTGGGAGCTTCAGTAACAGGTATAGATGTTACCGAGGCTAACATCAAAGTCGCCAGCCTACACGCCGAACAAGAAGGTCTTGATATTGATTACAAGGTTATCTCCTCAGAGGAACTTGTTAAAACCAAAACAACTTTTGACGTCGTGCTAAACATGGAAGTGGTAGAGCATGTTGGTGATGTTGAACTTTTCATGAAATCATGTGGTCAACTGGTTAAACCAGGAGGCTTGATGTTTTATGCAACCCTCAACCGCACGGCAAAATCATATTTGCTGGCAATATTGGGGGCAGAATATATTTTGCGCTGGTTACCTACCGGAACACATGACTGGCATAAATTCCTTACGCCACAGGAGTTAACGGATTACCTGACCCTGAATGGAATGCATAATATTGATACTGCCGGCATGAGTTTTATGCCATTGACAGGCAAATGGTATTTATCAAAAGATCTCGGCGTTAATTATATTGGCCTTGCACAGAAACAATTCGATTAATTCCGGTTTCCTATACCCAAATGATTTTTCATAGTCCGCCAGATGCCCTCCCCGTCGCTATCATAGGCTGATACGCCGGTAAGTGGAGTTGCGGCAAAAACGCGAAGAACACTATCCCCCTCACTGACACCTGCATCCATTCGGACTATCAGATCACTGGTCTGGATGATGAAATTATCCGTTGTTATACCCGGCGCAACCATTCTATAAATCGTGCCATTTACCTCTAATGCGGGGGGCGCATAATGTTCATCTTCTCTCAAAACACCCCGATCGGTTTCAAGGTTGTAAACAATCTCATCGCCAATCTTTTTTTGTAAACTAACAGGATTACCTTTGGTCGCCAACTCGACAAGTGCGGCTGAAATCATCAAGTCCATAATTTGTTTCCTTTATTTTCAAAACGCGATGAAAACGAAACGGAACAAACGCAACTTTTAATTTTTTAACTTATCCGGTACGCCGGGAATAGGAGCAACGGGTATGCCCTCTTCAACAAGCTCTTTTGCTTCTTGCAAACTGGACTCGCCGTAAATATCTCTTTCTTCAGAGTCACCATAATGCATGGCGCGGGCTTCACTGGCAAATTTTTCGCCCACATAGTCGAAATTATTTTCTACATGTTCACGCATTCGGCTCATCATCTGCGTAATTTCTGCAGATTTATTCTGGTCGGTAAGCGTACCTGATGTGTTGGACTTTTTACCCAGATTAGGCGCCATAATAGATTTTGACACTTTGGAAGACGCACAATGGGGGCACACCAAATTGCCCGATGCCAATTGGTCATCAAAGGTCTGACTGTTCTGAAACCACGACTCAAATTCGTGGTCATTGTCACATATTAAAGCGTATTTAATCATTTTCCTAATGTGGTTAAGCTGGTGGCTCAAAGTGCCGAGCATGTCCAAGAGCAGGAATTTGACGTCGCGCCATTAGTACCTGCTCGGTATCAATATCGGCATAAATGATTTGTTTTTCAAGTCCAGCATCTGCCAGAACACGTCCCCATGGGCTGACAATGATACTATGACCATAGGTTTTTCGGCCGTTTTCATGAGTTCCCGCTTGAGCAGGTGCAAAAATAAAACAGCCGGTTTCTATTGCGCGGGCGCGAAGCAAAACATGCCAATGCGCCTCGCCGGTCATTTTGGTAAAAGCTGCCGGCACAGAAATAAAATCAGCTCCATGCATTGCCAGCGACCTGAAGAGAGCAGGAAATCTAACATCATAGCAAACCGTCATTCCTAATTTACCAAAAGGCAGATCGGCGATAACAGCCTCCTGCCCTGCCTCATAATGCGCCGACTCGCTATGGCGTTCGCCATTATCCAACTCGACATCAAAAAGGTGGATTTTGTCATAACGCGCAACAATGTCTCCGAGAGGGTTGAAGCATATCGACCGATTGACGGCCTTATCACTGTTCCCGGTCAATATGACTGAGCCTGCAAGCAAAGTAACCTTCAATTCTGCCGCCAGCGCGGCGAGGGATGCCACCGTCTTATCATCACTCTCGGATTGCATAGTCGAACAACGGGCCTCTTTATTTTGTGGCATAAAATTGCAGGTTTCCGGTGTAAGAATGAACTCTGCACCCTCTTGAGCCGCTTCCTTGATAAGCGATGTCAACGCGGTAAGATTATCCTCGGGGGTTGTCCCCGTGCATGTCTGCAAACAGGCTACACGAAATTCACTCATTTTAATTTTCCTGAAACTAAGAAGTGATTATACCGCGACAGTCTCATGCATGACAACCCGCGCCACACTCAGAACATCTATACGGGCAACCCCAGCCTTGCGGAGTGTTTTAGCGCAAGCTGTCACCGTTGATCTGGTGGTAATCACATCATCAATAAGAATGATATTTTTACCCACCAAGGCATCAACCTTATTAGGCTTCACTTCAAAAGCCCCTTTAAGATTTTTTCGCCGCATATCGCGAATCATGCCAACTTGTTGAGACGTTTTTTTGACTCGGCGTAACCATTCAACTTTCATGGGGACACCGCTTGATTTTGACAGCGTCCTAGCCAGTTCCGCTGATTGATTATAACGACGACTGACGATACGAAATAAATGCAAAGGGACAGGGATGAGATAATCTGCATCTTTGAGTAAATCCTGCCCACATGTCTGCAACCACGGGGTAAGAAGGTCAGCGATTTCAGGCCGATTATGGAACTTGAATTTATGAATGAGTTGACGCGCTGTTCCATTATATATCAGCGCACTGCGAGCACGGTCATAGGCAGGGGGAAATCTCATCGCGGAAAGCGATACGCTTTCAGGCCCTAAATCAAAAGGAAGCGGGACCCCCGTGCGGGCACATATCGGGCTTTTGATAAAATGCAAATCCATCCAGCATGTCGGGCACAATGCAGGAGCAGTTGCGAGTTCAGTCATGCAGACAGAACATCGGCGCGGCAACAGGAAGTCTGCAAATTGCTCAAATTGAGCCTGAGTGGCTTGGCAAAAACTTTTAGCTTTAGGCAAAACTGTAGAAGTAAATGTCATTTTATTTTTTTCTTTTAAAAGATTTACAGGTCAAACATGCATTTGTCATACTGCTTGCATGATTAGTGTGCCGCAATGAACAACTCTGTTCCAGACCTTTTTGACAGACAGCTCTATCTCAGCAGACGCGAAAAGCTTTTACAAAACCCCAATAGAGAAGATTTCCTCTGGCGTTATATGGCAGAGTCCATTGATACTTCCCTACAAGATGTGGCCTATAATTTTGACCGGTGCCTCCTGGTTCTCCCGGATCCTGCCATTGCCGAATTCATGCCAACACTTCAGACAAAAACCCAAAACTTTGTCATTGGCGGACAAGCCGAGAACTCTTTTGATTTATTCCTGGATGAAGAAAACCTGTCGATTGAGCCGGAATCTTTTGACCTGATCATTTCCATTGGGGGACTTCATGTCGTGAATGACCTCCCCGGAAGCCTTGTAAATTATCGCCGCGCGCTGAAACCAAATGGGCTGTTTCTGTGCATTATGGTGGGTGGTGAAAGCCTTAAGGAATTACGCCAAGTTTTTTCTCAGGCCGAAGCAGAATGTGAAAACGGCATCAAGCCACACATTCACCCTTTCGCCGAACTTTCTGACCTTGCAGGATTACTTCAACGCGCCGGTTTCTCTCTTCCTGTTGCAAATACTGAAAGAC
>OZSS01000613.1_pt1 | contig 17240 bp, 15 predicted proteins | sample 1779911 | NCBI WGS metagenome assembly OZSS01 (sample SAMEA2603589, study PRJEB24840) | metagenome | biome: Water; feature: Photic zone; material: Seawater sample | place: Mediterranean Sea | collected 2013-11-12 | depth 10 m | reverse complement strand
AACCAAAACATGTCCATAATTTGTTTTACAGGAATAATTCAGTCGGCTTGGCATAATTTTGTAAAGTTTTTCTCGACACAGAATCCTCGCACTAGCCCACTCGTGCAAGTTCTCTTCACGCTGCATACCTAAGGGTCTTAAAATGAGGCTACCACAGCATGAAGGACCGTATCCTGTGAACAAACCCTGTTTATTAACCAAAAAGGTTATCGGGGGTGATTATGGTTATGCTGGGGCCGGGATAATAGCCGCTCAAGGCGCTGCAAGAACTGGCGCAGGACTTGTATCTCTCGCGACTCGTCCCGAGCACGTTGCAGCCATGTTAACGAGACAACCTGAGGTTATGGCGATCGGAGTGTCATCTGGACAAGAGCTGGAGCCTTTTTTGAATCGGCCGAGTGTGTTGGTTTTAGGTCCAGGTTTGGGCACTTCGGCCTGGTCTGAGCAACTACTACAAAGAGCGTTAGACACAAAAATATTAACGGTTATTGATGCGGATGCGCTTAATATAATTTCATCAGAGAAAGTGAAAATTAGTAGAGAACATGCAGAAAATTGTGTGATTACTCCTCATCCGGGAGAGGCCGCTCGCTTGTTGAATATCTCTGTGAAGGAAGTCGAATTAGACCGCATCTCAGCGGCAATCAAACTCCAAAAGGTATATGGCACAACAGTAGTTCTGAAAGGTTCGGGGACCATAGTCTGTGGTCACACCTCAGAGGTAGTCAGTATATGCCCATACGGCAATCCGGGAATGGCAAGCGCTGGAATGGGTGATCTCTTGAGTGGAATTATTGGCGGTCTTCTGGCTCAATCATTGTCATGCATTTCTGCCACGGAACTAGGATGCTGTTTACACTCTTACGCTGCAGACATGATGGTCAATCAGTTAGGTCAACGAGGACTGTTGGCAACTGACCTATTGAGATCGATCAGTGACCAATTGATGACCCCAGAACGTTCAGGTGAGTCAGTTTGAAAAGCGTTTCCGAGAATTTATTCATCGATGGATGGGCCCTGTCCAGAACGATTGTTGATGAGCAGGAAATGTTAGCGTTCGGACATTCGGTTGCGAGGGTGCTGGTGCCTCGTTTGGTAATTACACTTTCCGGAGATTTGGGTGTTGGCAAGACGACATTGGCGAGAGGAGTGATCCAAGGTTTGGGTTTCAGTGGAATCGTAAAAAGTCCAACATATGCGATGTTGGAACCCTACCACTTGGACAGCGGAGCGGTGTATCATTTTGATCTATATAGAATGAGTGACCCTGAAGAATTGGAATTCCTCGGTTACCGAGATTGTTTGCGTGATGCATATCTGTGTCTCGTGGAGTGGCCGGAGCGCAGCGCTGGATACCTCCGCAATATAGATTTGGAATTGTTAATAAAATCTAATGGGGTTGCTCGAATTGTAACTGGAAGAGCGCATACTCTCGCTGGAAAGATTACGAATGAGCATTTGCAACACATATAGAATGAAAGATTTGCCTCTAGTCATGCGTATTCGTCTATTTTTCGCAAGCAGTGTCGGATATTTTAAATGCTGACGTTTCTAATCTCGTGTTTAATTATGTTGATCTTTAGTGACTTTGCTGAGACATCGGAAATTGAAGGACTGAGGCTTTACAGATCTCCAGACAGAACCCGTATCGTCTTGGATCTTAACGAGCCAGTCAGATATCAAACGTTCACATTAGAAAATCCAAATCGTGTGGTTGTTGATATTCGGGATTCGAGGTTAAATGCAGAGTTTGAGCAACTCGATCTCTCAAACACTCCCATTACCCGCATTCGTACGGGCGTTAGGGACGGCACTAGCTTAAGAATGGTATTCGATTTGGCAAATCAAGTTAGTTCAAAGGTGTTTAGTCTGCAATCAAACGAACGCTATGGTAACCGTTTAGTTGTGGATCTTTACGACATAAAAAAACGCACGAGTAAAAGATTAGCTGGAATTATTGAACAGGCAAATAGAAAAATTATCATTGCAATCGACGCTGGGCATGGAGGAGAAGATCCAGGAGCTTTGGGTCCAGGAAGGATTCGAGAAAAGGTGATAGTGTTGCAAATTGCAAAGCGTCTAAAGAATTTGTTTGATGATGATAGCGATTTTAGGGGAGTTTTAATTCGAAAGGGAGATTATTATTTGGCTCATCGTAGGCGGACGGAAATAGCGCACAGCAGTCTTGCAGATTTCTTTATATCTATCCATGCCGATGCATTTTCTAGTCCCGCGGCCTATGGAGCTTCTGTTTATGCCTTATCAACTAAAGGAGCTACTAGCGAGGCTGCCAGGTATCTTGCATCTAAAGAGAATCGTGCTGATCTCATTGGGGGTGCGGTGTCGTTGAGTCTGGGAGATAAGCCAGATGCTCTTGCTGAGGTTCTGTTAGATCTATCAATGACTGCGACTTTAAGTAGTAGTCTAGCCGCGGGTGAATATGTGCTGAAAAATATTGATGGACTTGCGAGGTTACACAAAAAACGCGTGGAGCAGGCCGGATTTTTGGTTCTTAAATCACCAGATATCCCCTCTCTACTTATCGAAGCTGGATTTATTTCAAATCCACGGGAGGCAAAACTTCTCTCCAGTGCGACTTACCAACAGAAGATGGCAAGGGCTATTTATTCGGGCATGGTTCAATATTACTTAGACAATCCACCTCCGGGAACATCTTTAGCGTTCAATAAAACTGAACGTTTAAAAACACATATTGTTCTAAAAGGTGATACGCTTTCTCAAATTGCGCAAAAGTATAGAACCTCTGTAGATACTTTATTGCATTATAACAATTTATCTTCAAAACAAATTAAAGTCGGTCAAAGGATTTCATTACCACCTCCTAAATAGCGGTCTAAAATAATGGGAAAAATTCGTGTTTTAAGCACACAATTGGCGAACCAAATAGCTGCTGGGGAGGTTGTAGATCGGCCTTTTTCTGTGGTGAAGGAGCTTGTAGAAAATAGCTTAGATGCTGGGGCGACACATATACATGTTGAGGTGAAAAAAGGTGGGATGAATCTTTTGAAAGTTCGTGATGACGGAGCGGGTATTCCATCAGATGAGATAATCCTAGCTTTAAATCGGCACTCTACCAGCAAAGTTTATGATTTAGAAGATCTAAACTCTATAAGGACTTTGGGATTTCGCGGTGAAGCTTTATCAAGCATAGCATCTGTTTCGCAATTAACATTGATATCTAGGCACTCTGAATCTGCATGGCTTGCAAAGTCAGAGGGCTGCGATACCAATGTGAGTTTACGTCCGGCAGCACATCCAAAGGGAACCACGGTTGAGGTCAGAGAATTATTCTACAATACTCCCGCAAGACGAAAGTTTTTGCGCTCTGAAGCTACGGAATACAACAATATCAGCTCATGTATAAAGAGGTTAGCTCTCAGTCGCTTTGATGTAAAGTTCGCGCTGACGAATAATGATCGATTGAGGCTGAACCTTGATGCGGCGAGTTGTTATTTAAATGAGCTAGAGAGACTCCGGGTGATATGTGGGAATACTTTTGTAGACAACGCCATTTACCTTGATAATCAAAGCGCAAAGTTAAGAGTGAAAGGATGGATTTCTTCACCCACTTTTTCTAGAGGTCAATCTGATTTGCAATATCTTTACGTCAATGGAAGATATGTGAAGGATAAAACCATCTCTTATGCAATAAGGCAAGCATATCAGGATGTGTTGTACAAGGGACGACATCCGGCCTTCGTGTTGTATCTAGAAACTGATTTAAAAGATGTTGATGTGAATGTGCATCCGACCAAACATGAAGTTAGATTTAGGGATAGCAAAATAATCCATCGCTTTGTTTACACTGCAATAAATTCTGCAATTGCGAAGGAGTATCTAAAAAATGACAATTTTAGAGATACGGAGGTTAACCATGTCTCGGGACATCAACTTAAAAAAGGAAATATGTCTACCGGAGAAATGTTTCCTTCTCATCGTTTCTTCCAGAGGGCAGATCGCAACATCGGAGGACAAAAATCAGAAATTGTTGCTTTAAAATCAGGGTCTGCCGAATTTTCCAATGATCAGAAAATTAGCAATATTGCAGACACAGATGGCTGCGAGCCAATCCCACCACTAGGATTTGCAGTAGCACAATTGAGATATGCCTATATTCTAGCAGAAAATTCGACTGGACTAGTGGTGGTAGATTCCCATGCTGCCCACGAAAGAATAATTTACGAGGAATTGAAGCGCACCTACGAGGAACAAGGACTGGTTTCTCAACCTCTTTTAGTGCCGCAAGGAGTTCTAGTAAGTGAAACTGAAGCTGATTTGGGAGAGCGTCTAAAGGAAGAGTTAAAGAAACTTGGATTAATTTTTGATAGGACTTCGTCAGAGTCGTTACTGGTAAGGGAAATTCCGGCTATTCTGAGGGGGTCGGATACAGAGCAACTCCTTCGAGACATTCTAGCTGATGTGATTCAAAATGATATCTCAAATCGAATAAGCAGCGAGATCCACCTTATCTTGGCCACAATGGCTTGCCATGGATCAGTGAGAGCGAATAGAAAGCTTACCTTGTCGGAAATGAATGCTCTTCTCCGGCAAATGGAAGAAACAGAACGAATTAATCAGTGCAATCATGGTCGACCAACTTGGACCGAGTTTCCTATCGAGGATATTGATAAATATTTTATGCGGGGTCGTTAAGTTTTGAGAGCAACAAATTTTGCGCGTCGAAATACAAGATTCCCGCTTGTTATTTTGATGGGCCCGACCGCAATTGGTAAAACTGAGTTAGCACTCTCAATTTGCCGTCATTTGCCGGTCGAAATTGTAAGTGTGGACTCCGCTCAAGTATATCGTCACTTAGACATAGGCACCGCTAAGCCGTCCAAAGCTATTTTAGAAGAGGTACCACATTGGCTAATAGATGTTGCGGATCCCAACGATATTTATAACGCAGCAAGGTTTGTGAGCGACGCTAATCATGCGATACAAAGAATTCGGCAGAAAGGGAAAATTCCTCTCTTGGTGGGTGGCAGTATGATGTATTTCAATGTGCTAATAAATGGGTTGTCTAATTTGCCGCCTGCCAGCCCGGCAGTTCGAGAAAGGTTGAATCGACAGATTGAGTTGGAGGGGCTGCAAAGTTTACACGATCGCCTTAAAAGGATTGATGTGCATACTGCATCTCGTTTGCATCCTAATCAGAGACAACGAGTAATCCGCGCCCTGGAGGTATTTGAATTAACCGGTACGCCCCTATCTAAGTTACAAGCTCAAAAAAGTTTCATTAACTGTTCTCATCCGTTGGAAATTTACCAAATTGGACTCTGGCCTTCTGATCGAACATTGCTACATCGACGAATTGAAGAGCGTTTTGAATCTATGTTAAAACGAGGATTCTGTGATGAGGTAAAGACTCTGTGCGCCCGTGGGGATTTACATCCTGAGTTTCCTGCCATTAGAGCAGTTGGATACAGACAAATATGGGGATTTCTTAAAGGTGCATACGACCTAGAAACGGCTAAAAATTTGAGTATTTTTGCTTCTAGGCAGCTAGCCAAAAGACAACTAACCTGGATGCGACGTTGGTCAGACCTTGATATTGTGCATGTTGATCCAATGAGAGATGGAGAAAAAGAGAAAAAAAATATTTTGAATCGCTTGAAAAAACGCGTGTAAAACCCCATCTTATCCTATAATAGATAATCTGTTGATATAAGAATTCTTATTGGGTTGATTCAATAGTTGTTAAGACGCTTTAAAAGCGTACTAACGGTTTTAGGAGACTGAATAATGTCCAAGGGACACAACTTACAAGATCCGTTTCTTAATGTGCTAAGGAAAGAGAAAGTCGCTGTGTCGATATTCCTCGTTAATGGTATCAAGCTCCAAGGGCAAATCGAGTCTTTTGACCAATTTGTGGTTCTATTAAAGAATACAGTTAGTCAGATGGTATACAAGCACGCAATTTCTACGGTGGTGCCATCCCGAGCGGTAAAGCTCCCCTTGCCGAGCCCGGGGTCCTCTGTAACCAACGAGGGCCGCTACGACCTAGGAAATACGCAAACATTCTCTGAAGACGATTTCTAATAAAATATGCTGTTTTTTGGGCGACCCATTAGCGGAGAACGAATTTTAATGGTGAGCTTGAGAATGCATTCCGACGCTTGGGCAGAGGAAACCTCTGAGTTTGAGGAGTTGGTGGTCTCCACCGGTGGGAGCGCAGTTGGCCTGGTCACGGGCTATCGGAAAGCTCCGCATGCAAGATTTTTTTTAGGTAGGGGAAAATTAGAAGAAGTCGCATCGCTCAGACTCGAGAAAGGTGTGAACTTGATAATTTTTAATCACAATTTATCAGCGAGTCAAGAACGAAATCTTGAGGAAAAATTAAAGTGCAAAGTTTTGGATCGAACCGGACTGATACTTGAAATATTCGCGCAGCGAGCCCGGACACACGAGGGTAAGTTGCAAGTAGAATTGGCTCAGTTAAAGCACCTTTCGACACGCCTAATACGTGGCTGGACGCATCTTGAAAGACAGAAAGGTGGTATCGGTTTGCGTGGCCCGGGGGAGAAGCAATTAGAATCTGATAGAAGGTTGATAAGATCTCGCATCTCCAGCGTTAGAAATAGTTTGTTAAAAATACGACAGCAAAGATCTCTTGGGCGACAGGCTAGGCTCAAATTGAATACCAGAACCATATCGTTAGTAGGTTATACTAATGTAGGGAAATCAACCATATTTAACATTTTGACTAAAAGCGGAGTTTATGCTGCGGACAAGGTTTTTGCGACATTAGACCCGACAATACGCCGGGGCAAGGTTGAGAAAATTAGAAACACGGTTTTCTCTGATACAGTGGGGTTTATAAGGCGTCTCCCTCACAGCCTAATAGAGGCATTTCAGGGCACATTGGAAGAAATCCGAGGTGCTTCATTGCTTCTTCATGTGATCGATGCCTCAGCGAAAGATGTTGAGTCAATGAAACACAGCGTAGATATCGTTTTGAAAGAAATTGGTGCAAATGAAATTCCCGTGTTAACCGTGTACAACAAAGTAGATTTGCTGGTCCATTGCGAATGTCGAATAGACAGAGATGCAGACGGTTTTCCCAGAGCTGTGTGGGTATCCGCAGAAACAGGCGAGGGAATAACCTTGTTAATTGATGCGATTGTGGAATGTAGTGAGGATGGCTCATTTACAGGAAAACTCAGTTTGCCTCCGGCACTCGCATCGTTAAGAGCTGAGCTCTATAATTGTGGAGCGGTAACGAAAGAGAGTGTTGATAATAGAGGCGTCTCTGTAGTGGACGTCAGAATGAATAGAATTGAGTATGCTCGCGTTTCAAAGCGTTATAAGGAATTCGCTGACATTTTTACCATGGCGAGTTAGATGAGTATCTTGAAGAATTGTATAGAGTAACTGGGTGGATTATCAATTAAGGCCAACTTAATAAAGTGTGCAATAGGGGTGATTTATGGCATGGAATGATCAAGGTGGGGGAAAAGATCCGTGGGGAGGAAATCGCGGTGGTGATGCACCTCCTGATATTGATGAGGCGCTGAGAAAATTGAAGGAAAAATTTTCAAGTTTTGGCGGTGGTGGCTCTGGAGGCGGTAGTTTTGGGACAGGTGGCAAATCATTAGCAACTGCTGCACTTACCATCCTTCTGCTTCTTTGGGCAATGCTGGGGGCTTACCAAATAGATGAAAAAGAGCAGGCTATTGTTTTGCGTCTAGGAAAATACAGTGAGACTGTTGGTCCCGGCTTGCATTGGAATCCACCTTTGATTGACTCGGTAGAAATTGAAAGAGTCACTGAGGAGAGGCAGTACTCTGCGAGAGGATTGATGTTGACTGAGGATGAAAATATCGCAGAACTAACGCTCACAGTTCAATATAATATTTCTGATGTGAAGGCATTTGTCCTGAATATCAAAGATCCAGAGACAACGCTCCAGCAAGCGACCGATAGTGCTCTCAGGCATGTAGTGGGTAGCTCTGGACTTGATGATGTAATTTCTACTGGACGAGAGCAGATTGCGATAGCTACCGCGGAGAAGCTCCAGGACTACTTAAATGTGTATGATAGTGGAATTAATGTTGTGAAAATAAATATTGAAGAGGCTAGACCACCTACACAAGTTCAAGAGGCATATGATGATGTGATAGAGGCGCGAGAAGACTTGGAGCGTTACATCAACGACGCCCAAGCATATTCAAATGGCATCATTCCCCAAGCTCGCGGTGAAGCACAGCGCCTAAGAGAGGAGGCTGAGGCATACAAATCGCAGGTAGTGTCAAAAGCTGAGGGTGAAACCGAGCGCTTTGTGGCATTACTTACAGAATACAAAAAGGCTCCTGTTGTGACGCGGGAACGACTTTACATCGATGCCATGGAAGAGGTTATGACGCAAACAAGTAAGGTGCTGATTGATTCGAAGGGGGGTAACAACATGCTCTATTTGCCTCTGGATCAATTAATGAGGAGTAGAAGTATTTCTCGCGAAACGAGTAATTTAGATGCAGTTGATGTTGATAGAGTGGCTGACCAAGTCTTAGACAGAATTCAGAGGAACAGCACCAGGCAAGGAGAGGGGCGGAGATGAATAAATTAGTAGGAATATCACTGACGTTTGCCGGACTTGTAGTCATAGCGGCGAGTAGTTTGTTTGTGGTCACTGAGTTTGAGCGCGGAGTGAAGCTAAGGTTCGGCAAATTAGTGGATGATGACCTTAGTCCAGGGCTCCATGTTAAGTTGCCTTTAGCCGAGCAGGTGCGTATTTTCGATGGACGAATTCTTACAGTTGATGCGCAACCTGCAAGTTTCTTTACGATTGAGAAGAAAAGGTTGATTGTTGACTCATACGCTAAATGGCGCATTCAAGATGTAGGAACATATTACAAAGCGACGGGCGGTGTAGAGTCCATTGCGCAGAATAGGCTTGCTAACCGTGTAAATAATGGTTTGAGGAACCAGTTTGGTACTCGAACTTTAAAGGAAGTGGTTTCAGGTGAGCGAGAATTGCTGATGAGAAATATTACACAGGGTCTCAATGAAACTGTATTGCAGAGCCTCGGTATAGAGGTAGTCGATGTGAGAGTCAAGCGGATTGATTTACCCTCAGAAGTTAGCAATCAAGTGTATAGACGAATGACTGCTGAACGGACGAAGGAGGCAACCGAACTGAGATCTACTGGGAAAGAGCGCGCCGAAAAGATACGAGCTTCAGCAGATAGAGAGCGCACTATTGAACTCGCAAATGCTTATAGAGATGCAGAGCAGTTGCGCGGTCAGGGGGATGCTGAAGCTGCATCAATTTATGCTAATGCTTTTAGTCGAGACGAAGAATTTTATGCATTTATCAGAAGCCTCAATGCGTACAGATCGGCTTTCGCAAACAAAGGGGATATTATGTTGGTTGAGCCGACCAGCGAGTTCTTTCGATACCTCAAACAACCTGATGGATCTTAAAGGAGTAGGAGTACGTCCTCGCCTTCATCATGCATCAGCGAGCACATTAAGGCCTTGGTATGCCAGATAACTGTAGCAAATCATTACGTGACGCGTAAAAAAGGTAGAAATCATGCCTCATGAACAGTAACCGCACAGGGACTTTTATTTTTATTGGAGGATATTCCCCTTTTTTTATGGGCAAGGTTGAGCCGACAGGGGTGAAATGTTCGGTTCATCGAGCATTCTGATTGGATCTGGGTTGCTTGTGTTCTTTCGATGAAGTCATGCCGCTGATGGAGGAGATGATAGGTGATTGGGATAGATCGTTGGATTCTTCCAGATGGTTTTGAGGATGTGCTTCCAGATCGAGCCGCGAATGTGGAGCATTTGCGTCGGGATTTGTTAGACCTTTTCGATACCTGGGGATACGATCTGATAATACCGCCGATGCTTGAGTATACCGATTCTCTTCTGGTTGAGGCAGGAAGAGACCTGGACCTGCTTACCTTCCGAGTGACGGATCAGGTGAGTGGCAAAATGATGGGTATTCGGGCGGACATAACGCCACAAACGGCACGGATCGATGCACATAGCTTCGCTAGGGAAGGAATAAGTCGATTGTGTTATGCAGGTACGGTCTTGCATGCTAGGGCCCGAGGACCGCTGTCATCTCGAGCACCTACCTCCATAGGAGTTGAACTTTTCGGTGAGAAGTCTGTGGATGCAGACATTGAAGTAGTAAACCTATTTATTCAAAGTTTACGCTTAGCTGACATTAGTGATGTTTGTCTTGATATTGGGCACGTTGACATATGTCGAGGACTACTCAAGTCGGCGGGTGTACATTCCGTTCTAAAATCAGAATTTTATGATCTACTTCAAAGAAAAGCGGGAACAGAAATTGAAAATTGGATAACTAAGAATATAAAAAATCCGCGCTTGGCTCGATGGTTATCTCTTCTTCCAAGTTTGGTTGGTGGCAGCGATATTTTGCAGGTAGCTTTGTCAGAATTCTCCGAGGCGCCTGATGAGGTGTTAAAAGCTATTGAGCAATTGATCAGTTTAGCAAATTCAGTCGAAGATACAGGATTATCAATGCACTTTGACCTTTCTGAGATGCCCGGTTTCCACTATCACACAGGATTAGTCTTCGCAGGGTTTTGCACAGGAAGCGGGAAAATTTTGGGAAACGGTGGTCGGTATGATTGTATCGGAAAAGCGTTTGGGCGCAATAGGCCAGCAACTGGCTTTGCGTTTGATTTGAATTTATTGGCAGAGCTGAGTGACAAAAAAATTCCGTCGAAAGGAGCTGTTTGGTATTTTGTGGGCGATGACGAATTATTAAATAAGGAGGCAAAAAAACTGCGTAAAGCTGGACATCGTGTTGTTCAATTATTTGAAGAAGCAAGTTCAGATTGCGTAAAAAGCGGCGATAAGCAATTGCTTAATGATAACGGCCGCATTGTAGTTCGCGACTTAGAAAGCTCACAAATTAATCGGTCTGATTACCGAAAAAAGGATATTTATGAGTAAAAGTGTGGTGGTTCTGGGATCGCAATGGGGTGATGAAGGTAAAGGGAAAATAGTTGATTTGCTAACGGATAGGGCTGGTATCGTAGTTCGGTTTCAAGGTGGACACAATGCGGGACATACACTTGTAATAAACGGAATAAAGACAGCACTTCACTTGATACCCTCAGGAATATTGCGTCCTCAAGTTAAATGCGTTATTGGCAATGGAGTCGTATTAGAACCAGACGCTTTGATTAAAGAAATAAAAATGCTGGAGGACCGTGGGGTGGGTGTGCGAGAGCGACTCAAGATTTCAGGAAATTGCCCACTGATTTTAGATTATCATGTTGCACTGGATGGCGCGCGGGAACTAGCTAGGGGTTACCATAAAATCGGTACTACTGGTCGCGGTATCGGGCCGGCTTATGAAGACAAAGTTGCTCGTCGGGGATTACGATTTGGTGACCTGGACAATCTAGAGAATTTTGCAAACAAACTCGGTGAATTAGTAGATTTCCATAATTTCTCGTTGACTAAGTACTACGGGAGGCCCAGCGTTGATTTCGACCGGATTTTGGATTCCGCTGTTAACTGGGCCTCAAAACTTTTGCCGCTCCGGGCCAATGTAAGTTTGTTTTTACAGGAAAAAAGAGAGGCGGGTGAGCACATTTTATTTGAGGGAGCTCAAGGAAGTTTGTTGGATATTGACCATGGAACGTATCCCTATGTTACGTCATCCAACACAACCGCGGGTGCCGCTGCCACAGGCACCGGACTTGGCCCGCTGTATTTAGATTCTGTCGTTGGAATTACGAAAGCATATGCTACTCGGGTAGGAGAGGGTCCATTCCCAACTGAGTTAACCTGTGCCCTAGGAGAACAACTGAGTAAGTTGGGTATGGAATTTGGCACAACCACTGGACGAAAGAGGAGATGCGGATGGTTGGACGTTGTTTCTTTGCGTCGAGTTGTTGTGACAAATAGTCTATCATCTTTGTGTCTTACGAAGCTCGATGTGCTTGACGGCTTTAGTTCTTTGAACATCTGTATTGGATATCATGGAAGGGATCATTCCAGCGAGTTTTTTCCGCAGCATGCTGATGATTACAGTAAAATAACTCCAGTGTATGAAAAGATTGAAGGTTGGAATGAGTGCACCAAAGGTATAAGAGAGTTTGACAAGCTACCGGAAAACGCTAGGGCATATATTTCTAGGATTCAGACTCTTATTGGGATCCCTATCGACATTATTTCCACCGGGCCAGATAGAGATGACACAGTAATTCTTAACCACCCATTGTCTTAGTGAAAAATCGGAGGAGTCGATGTTAATAAATTCCCGAATTAGTCTTTTAAAAAAAGCTTTGACCCATTTTTGAAGGTTTTGGGTAGGATAATCTTTAAATTTTAATTAGCTTTCGATTTTAGAAAAGTTTTCACTCTTTGCATTTTCACGGTTATACAAAGCTAAAAAGGTAGTTTTAATGAGAACAAGCAATACTAGCTCCATTCTCCAATTCATCGGCGAAACCCCCGTTATTAAGATTAATTGTTTTGATACAGGTTCTTGTGAGTTATTTGTAAAGTTGGAATCACAAAATCCTGGTGGCTCGATAAAAGATAGGATAGCTCTCACGATTGTTGAAGAAGCAGAAAAAAGTGGAGCACTCAAGGTTGGAGGCACAATTATTGAGGCTACTGCAGGTAATACGGGGATTGCATTAGCACTTGTTGCCGCAATTAAAGGATATCGTATTATTCTTGTTATCCCGGATAAAATGAGCCGCGAAAAGATTCTTCATCTGGAAGGTCTGGGAGCAGAGGTGGTATTAACTCGATCCGATGTTCCAGAAGGACATCCAGACTATTATCATGCAGTTGCGCGGAGAATTGCAGCGTCTGTGCCCGGTAGTTTTTTAGCAAACCAGTTTTCTAATCCGGCGAATCCTCTGGCACATCGTTTAACCACAGCTCCTGAGATTTGGCGGCAGTTGGGAGAGCAATTAGACGCTGTTGTGTGTGGTGTCGGTTCGGGTGGCACAGTCACTGGAATGGCCCAATTTTTCAAGGAGAGACAACTTGACGTCAAGATGGTCGTTGCTGATCCCAAAGGTTCGATAGTTGCGGATGCCGTCACTAAAGGTGATTTCGTTTATGATGGCAGTTCATGGTTAGTCGAAGGGATCGGAGAGGATTTTATACCAGATAACTTAGACCTTTCTTTAGTAGATGATGCGGAAATCGTTTCTGATGAGGAGGCTTTTCAAACATTGCAGGTACTTTTACGAGAAGAAGGGATCCTCGGAGGCTCTTCTAGTGGCACACTGGTGGCAGGGGCGGTCAAGTGGTGCAAGAGACAGAAAGAGGCAAAACGAGTCGTCACATTTATATGTGATACAGGTAATAAGTATTTATCGAAGGCGTTCAACAAAAGCTGGTTGCATGACAATCAGTTACTTGAAAAATCATGTGTCGGTAACCTAACAGATATGATAAGTCGCAGAGCAGACAGAGGTGATATGATTTCTGTTGCGCCATCCGACACGCTTAATACCGCATATAATCGTATGCGCTCCGCTGATGTGTCGCAGGTACCCGTGTTGGATAAAGAGAAACTCGTTGGCATTTTAGATGAAGAAAATTTGCTCGAGGCTGTCACTACCACCAGCTCAGCATTTTCTCAACCATCATCTGAATATATGTGCACTAATTTTGAAGTGCTTGAGAAGGACGCGAGCTTGCGTGTGTTGAGGACAGCTTTGACTTCGAATAGTGTCGCGATAATTTTTGACGGAAGTTTGTTTTTGGGTTTCATCACAAAAATTGATTTAATCAATCATGAGAGAAATCTTTTTTCAAAAATTAGGGATAACTATGAACAGAAAGAGTGATCAACTTGGATTTGAGACACGAGCAATTCATGCTGGGCAGAGTCCTGACCCATCGACCGGAGCGATTATGACTCCGATTTATGCCACTTCGACGTATGTCCAACAAAGTCCGGGAGTGCACAAGGGCTACGAATATTCGCGTAGTCATAATCCCACTCGAAGAGCTTTGGAGGCATGCATTAGTAGCTTGGAGGGAGGATGTGAGGGGTTTGCTTTTGCTTCGGGTATGTCGGCTACCGCAGCTGTAATGGAGATATTAAATTCAGGAGATCACATAATTGCTTCTGATGACCTTTATGGTGGTACCTTTAGGCTATTTGAGAACGTTAAAAAACGGTCATCAGGGTTGGAATTTACCTTCGTTGACATGAGCGATCCTAAGAAGTTGGAGATGGCTTTACGCAAAAATACTAAAATGATTTGGGTCGAGTCCCCAACCAACCCAATGCTAAAGCTTGTAGATCTAAAAGAGGCTACTACCTTTGCAAAACGTCATGCGTTGGTTTCCGTGTGTGACAACACTTTTTGTTCGCCAGCTATACAACGGCCGCTCGAATTTGGTTTTGATATGGTAGTGCACTCGGCTACTAAGTACCTTAATGGACACTCTGATGTGATAGGAGGTATCGTAGTATGTGCTTTGCATCGAGAGGAATTAGCACAACAAATCAAGTATATATCAAACTCGGTTGGTGCAATTATGAGTCCCTTCGATAGTTTTTTGGTGTTACGCAGCTTGAAAACGCTTTCTGTTCGGATAAAAAAACACTGTGCAAACGCAAAAGCTATATCTGAATTTCTTGAAAAACATCCAATGATTGAACGCGTATATTACCCGGGACTTGCTAGTCATCCGCAACATGAACTAGCCAAGATTCAGATGGAGGGTTACGGAGGCATGATAAGCGTCGTTCTGAAAGGCGGTATCCAGAGTGCAAAAATTTTTCTGGAAAATACGCAAGTTTTTTCCCTGGCAGAGAGTCTTGGTGGAGTGGAAAGCCTTATCGAGCACCCCGCAATAATGACTCACGCCTCCGTACCGGAATCTATTCGAAATTCATTGGGTATCGTTGATGGTTTGGTAAGGCTTTCAGTCGGTATCGAGAATTGTGAAGACCTCATTTGTGATTTAGAATTTGCCCTGCGCTGTATTGAAGGGATAGAACCGCACCGGAACTGTGATACTTAGCTTAATATGGGTACATTGTTTCGTTTGCAAGTCGATTGCTTTGAGTTCGGGATCATACAAGCTTAAGGTACAGGCCTTTCATACTTTGTGATCTCTCTAAACTCATCCAAGTGGAAGAGGTAATGAACTCTTTTTGGTAAATCTATCAAGGTGCTTTCGGTGATGCGTTGATAATGCTCGATAAAGCGTTTTATTTCATTCGGTTGCATAATTTCAGGAGGCAGAGGCTTGCCTTGACTTAGAATTTTTTTTATGAGCTTCTCCTCTTGATGAAGCCGCCACCTATAGACTGCACCAAACGATGGTGCGCGCAACATGACCCATTTATCGACTAATTGAAATAAGGATTGATAATTCGTTGCAAGTGCCTTGTTCACATATTCTCGCCAGGCTTGATTTGAATCATTTTTTTTTTCGAATTCATTGACTGGTACTACGAGGGAATCAGCCGGCTGCGGTTCTGCACCAAGGCACCATCCTTCGAGAAGGATGAGTTGGATTGGTAATTGCGCTATTTCCCAATCTTCTCTTGAATGTCTGTCATCTCGTGACTTATCAAAGCGTGGAATCGCAACGGTTCCTGCTTTTTGAGAAAGTTGATCCAATGTGTTAATTGCAAGAGCTATATCATGTGTGCCGGGAACTCCGCGCGTAGCTAATAGAGGATGGGTGTCTCTGCTCAATTGAAATCTCTCTTCTCGCGTGAGATAGAAATCGTCCAACGATAAAGATACTGCCGAATGACCCTCAGCGCATGCATAGCTTTTAAGATAATCAGCAAGTGTCGATTTCCCAGATCCTTGTGCACCGTTGATTCCGATAATAAGCGGTTTGTTAAAGCTAGCTAAATTTACTTTTTCAGCTCGTAGAATAGGATCGAATAGTCGCGCTGCTTTTTTTAAATAATCATCTTCCAGAACATTACGTTCCAAGAAATCAATTTGCCAAGCAGAATTGATGATTTTTAAATTATTTTCTTCAGCGGACATTAAGATGGGTTTCTCGAGAACTCTTAAACTGAACTTTACAAAATGTGCGTCATATAGGAAAGATCTAATTAGGATATTTTATCGATATTTATAAGGCTTAATTATAAAAGCTGTGATGTATATATCTTGCGTGCTAATCAATGACTGGTCTAGAAACAATTTTGGATACCAACAAATGTATGTATGTTTGAGCGCAATTTTCTACCCTATATCCACAAGAGTATTTAGCGATTATGGATAAATTAATGATTTTGTTTTTTTTTGATTTTAATTTTGACTGGATGCAGTAAAAAAAGATGTCCAAAAATGTCGATAACTCGGTGAGGAACCTTGTTGTGCATGATGAATTCGAAGATATTCTTTCTACCGCTCGGTACCAAAATGGTCAAGAGCAAATTGATCGGAAACTTGCTATTCATCAGAATACAAAAACTAGGCGGGAAGCCGTTAAAAGCATAATCTTTTTTATTGGAGACGGCATGAATGCGGTAAGGTAACTGAGTTTCGTATTCTTAAGGGTCAATTGGATGGTCACCCTGGGTAGGAGGGCTTTTTAAGTTTTGGCCACTTTCCATACACGACGCTCGTTAAAACACATAATGTCGATACTCAAGTTCCGGATTCGGCAGGCAGCATGATAGCGATAATGAGCGGAGTGAAAACGAATTTTGGATTACCGGGTGTCGATGAGGAAGCAGGTTGTGGTGATTGTTCGCCTGACCGAGCACCCACTACAGACACCATACACCAATCAATGCTCGAGACCCACACGCAATCAGGAGATTGAAAAAAAAATTCTGGAGATCCTCTCCCTAATCCTTTGTCCTCAATCTCTTTCAATCTGAAGTTAATTCCTTTAGAATAAGATGACAAAATTTTCTTTAAGTCTTCAGGCAAGCTTTGAAATATTTGTGTTGCTAGTGTTTGTAGATCTAGAGATTTCATAAATGAGTCTAAAAGTACACTTCCAGGCCCATTAATCTCAGATAAACGTCCTTGAGATAGGCGTTTAAGATAAGTCATTTGCCATAGTCGTTCTTGCGCATGAACATATCCTAGGCCAAAAAAAGTTTCTTCATTTTTGTTTCCTGTTATATGTGGAACTGCGTGTAGGTCTGTTTTTATTATTACTTGAGATTCAATATCCGAAGAAAACAATTTTTTACTATAGTTCGGTAACGACTGATAGCTTAGATAAAAGAAAAATGCTGAAATCGTAAGGAACAATAT
>OZSS01000612.1_pt1 | contig 17248 bp, 19 predicted proteins | sample 1779911 | NCBI WGS metagenome assembly OZSS01 (sample SAMEA2603589, study PRJEB24840) | metagenome | biome: Water; feature: Photic zone; material: Seawater sample | place: Mediterranean Sea | collected 2013-11-12 | depth 10 m | reverse complement strand
TTTCTGATAAAGGAGACGCAACTATTGACCAAGAAGCATCAGGTATTTCTGCTTCTTACACTTCAGGTGGAGTTACTATTGCTGGTATGATCAACGATGTTGAAAACGTTGCTTTTACTGAGGCTGATGACACTGAAGGTTACGAGTTTAATATCTCATTTGCATTCTAATTAATTTTAGAAACAAATTATTAAAAAGGGCCCCTTTAAGGGGCCTTTTTTTTATTTTAAATTTAAATGATTTATATCCGAGAATACTTTGTGCTGATTTTTTGCCCAATTTTCTAAAACTTTTTTAGCATTAACAGTAACTTTATAATATTTTTCTCTTTTATCTTTTACATTCAATTGTTTTTCAAAAAAACCAATTGCAACTCCAATTTTTAAAATATTTTGAACAGTTGATCTGCTGATAATTTTAGAAGAAATATTGTAACAAATATCTTCAAGTGTTGATTTCTGATCTATTTGTGATGCTATGTAAAATGAAATAAGAAGATGAGCTTTTGAATTAAATAAAAAATTTTTAAGAGGATCAGTTTTTATTAAGGCTGTTCCGTGTAAATCTTTATAAAGCTCAGAAAAAATTTTTTCCATAATTAATATTAAATTTTAATACTTGAGTTTAATAATATAAATTAAACATTACAGGTATGTGACAATTAAAAAAAAAAACTCATTTTAGGTTTTATTTTTTTGTGTTGAATTTGTATTTGTTGCAATTAAGCTACACTTTAAAATTATAAAGCATACATATTTTTAATATTAAAAATTACATTTAAAATTTAATTATTTTTTTCTTTGTTAAATATAAGTTTTTTTAAATTTATTTTTACAAATTTAAGTAAGTAATATTTACTAGTAAGTTTTAAACTTTTTATCATACATAATCTTAATAGAACCAGATCGTTAATGTTAATTATTAATAATAAACAATAAAGAAAGGTTAGATTAATATGAACAAAATAACAAAAATTGGATTATCAGCTTTAGCTGGTTCTCTTGTTACGTTGTCAGCGCATGCTGGTTCATTATCAGCATCTGGTTCTGCATCTATTTCATTTTCAGACGGTGACGTTGATGAAGTAGTACTTGCTGATGGATTAACTCCAGAAGGTAACCAATGGACAATGGGTGACTCAATCAAAATGACTGGTTCAGGAGATATGGACAATGGTATGTCTGTTTCTGTAACATTTGAAATTGATAACGATGAAACTGATGCTGGTGATGTATTAGATACTCACGGTATTACATTAGACACTAATGGAATGGGAACACTTATGTTTTATGGCCACGGTGGTGATGGTGCAGTAAGTGCAATCGATGACAAAACTCCAAACGCTTACGAAGAGTCTTGGGATGGTGTAACAAACGCTGATGAAGAGACTGTTCCAGATGGTCTTTCAGCAGACAACATGTTCACTTACAAGTCAGCAGACTTAGGTGGCACTACAATTACAGTTGGATACGTTCCATCAGGGGTTGCTGGAAAAACACCTAAAGATGGTTACATGGACTTTTCAGTTGTAAACTCAAATGGATTGGTTGATGGTTTAACTGTTGGTCTTGGTATGGGTGAGTCTGAAGAAACTGTTGGTACAACAATTGATAACACTATCTTGTATGGTACATACACGACTGGTGGATTAACTATTGGTGTTCAAAAGTCAGAAGCTGATGGTTCAACTTCTGCTACTACAGTTGACTTCCAAGCAGTTGGTATAGCTTATGCTATAACTGATGATTTTACTATCGCTTATAACGAATCTGTTTCTGATAAAGGAGACGCAACTATTGACCAAGAAGCATCAGGTATTTCTGCTTCTTACACTTCAGGTGGAGTTACTGTTGCTGGTATGATCAACGATGTTGAAAACGTTGCTTTTACTGATGCTGATGACACTGAAGGTTACGAGTTCAATATCTCATTTGCATTCTAATTAATTTTAGAAACAAATTATTAAAAAGGGCCCCTCTAAGGGGCCTTTTTTTTACTTAAAATACGATATACCTGCAAAACCACTACAATTAGTGAGTTTTAATTTTTTTTTATTTATTTTATTTATTCCCCCTAAAGCAACAATATCTGTTTTGGTGAGGCTAGTTAGTTTTTTAAATTTATTCATTCCAAGATAATTCTTATTTTTTTTGAATATAGAGGATATGAAAATTAATTGTACTTTTTGTAATTCTTTTATTTTAATTTCTTTTAAATTATGTGCAGATCCAAAAATTAAAAATTTTTCTTTCAATGAATATGATAGATGAGACGTACTTTTATTAAACGAGGGTAAGTAAACACCATCTAAATTTAATTTGATTGCTAACTTAAAGTTATTTGCTAGTAAAAACTTAATTCCTTTTTTTTTGCAAAAATTTTTAATTTTTAAAATGACGTTAATGTCTTTTTTTTCGGTATAGTTTCTATAGATTATAGTTGTATTTTTATCCTGTTTATTAATAGAGTTTGAATCAAAATTACTTATAAAGTAATACTTTAATAGAGGTTTATTATGCATGATACAGTCGAATGTTATAAAGAAATAATTAGTACAATTGAACAAAGATTAAAAGACCAAAATATAGACAATAGTCCAAAAGTAATTGCTGTTTCAAAAACCTTTAAATTAGAAAAAATATTACCATTAATTGATTATGGCCATTTAGACTTTGGTGAAAACAAAGTACAGGAGGCTATAGAAAAATGGTCAGAAATTAAGACTAAAAAAAAGGATATCCAACTTCATTTAATTGGAAAACTTCAATCTAATAAAGCAAAGTTTGCGGTAAAAATTTTTGATTATATTCATTCTTTAGACAGTGAAAAACTGGCTAAGAAAATTTCTGAAGAACAGAGTAAACAAAATAAAAATATTAAGTTATTTATTCAAGTAAATATTGGAAACGAAGATCAAAAATCTGGAATATCAATTAATCAACTAAATGATTTTTACCAATTTTGTAATCAATTAAATTTAAACATTATTGGTTTGATGTGTATTCCTCCATTTGATCAAAATCCAGAAGGTTATTTTAAAGAAATGCAATCTCTAAAGGAAAAGTTGAATTTGAAAGAATTAAGTATGGGGATGTCGTCAGATTATTTGCAAGCAGTAGATTATTCATCAACTTATTTAAGAATAGGCTCAAGCATTTTTGGTAAAAGAGATCAGTAAATTTTTATTTTCGTATTTTTATCTATTAATTTTAACATTATTAAAAAATCTTTTTTACTTAATGCAATACATCCAGCGGTAGGTTTGTAATTTTTAGTAAGGTGAATAAAAATACAGCTTCCTTTCTGTGGAATGGGATTTGAATAGTTATACTTAATTGGTATCAATAAATCGTATTTGTAATCTTTTCGGTAAAGTTTTTCGTGGGATAGGTTATAATCTTTATTAACTAATTTATTATATCTCTTAGGGTCACGACTATCATCACACCATTTCATATTTTTATTAATTACCTGGCATTTAAGTTTTGTAGATGGTTTTTCCACTCTGTCTTTCCTAAAGTATAAATGACCAATTTTGAAGTTTCCTGAAGGAGTTTTTTTATCGCCCTCAAGCTTTCTTTTGGTAATCCCTCTTTTTCCAATACAACACTTAAAATAAAACTCACCTACTTTAAGAGTATGTTTGTTTTTTAAGAAAATTATCATATTTTAATTATATATGGATAATCAAAATTTAATAATATTCAAATTTGAAGCCCTTTATAAAATATTCAAAGAACTAGAACAAAATACTACTTTTAAAAGTTTTGAAGTATCAGATTACAAAATGCTTCAAGAAAAGAAAAAGATACTTAAAAATTATATAATCATCACTAAAAAAGAAATTAAAGATAACCCAAGACAAGTTATATTAGATCAACTGCCAATAAAATTTTTTAATTTTATCGAAAAATTAAATATTGAATTTCTTAAACTTCATTATAATGAAAAATCAGAATTTAAAGTTGGAAAATATAAAATAAACTTAAATTCTAGGGAGCTTATAGGTGAAGACAAAGTGATAAAATTAACTGAAAAAGAAATAAAAATTATAACCCATCTTTCAAAGTTAAATAAACCTGTAAGTATAAACGAACTTCAGTCAGAAGTTTGGGATTATAACTCAAAACTTGAAACTCATACTGTAGAAACTCATGTCTATAGATTAAGAGAAAAAATTTCTAAAAATTTTAACAACAAAAATTTCATAGAGAGTAAAAAAAGTGGGTATAAAATTAATTTAGACTAATAAAATTAATTTACTTAAAATTGTTAATATTTACATTGAAACTTATAACAATACGATCTTCCTTAGAATTATTTTCTGATACTTTGTGAGGTAAGTATGCAGGAAAAATTAGTAATTCTCCTTCTTCAATTTTTAATCCGGCAGTCTTAAGATTAAATTCTGTTTTTTTTTCCTCTGCTGGATATGAATGCGTTGCAACATTGAGTGGATTGTCAATAACAAACCTTCCCCCATCCTCCGGTGCTTTTACATAATAAGCTGCGCTAAGGTATGAATTAGGGTGCGTGTGTATTACATTAAAATCATTTGGTTTGTTAATAATCGCCCACATCTCGGTGACTATTGTTCTAGAAGGAATTAATTTCCATCCATAATTTTTTATAGTGTCAAATACATACTTAGTTGTTTCTAACAAAAATTTATGTTGTATTGAATTTTTATCTTTTAAATCAAATGGTTTTGAATGCCAACCACCTTTATTTGATCTTATAATTCCCTCTTTATCTTCTTCATTCAATTTATAAATATATTCTGATAAGCCTTTATTAAAGTAAGCAAAGTTATCAACTTTATATTTAAATATTGGTTGAGGAAAATATTTTAATATTTCTCTGTTAGATATCATTTTAAAAATATATAATAAGACATTTGATGGTTAGTAAGACTTAATATTAACTTAATAATGAAGAAATTAAATAAAAAAAATCCAATAATTAAAGACCTATATTCAAAAAAATATAAACCTAAAATAGTTAAACCTAAAAAAGGCAAAGGAAGCTTTAAAAGGATAAAAAAGTCCTAAATTCTTGCTCCAATTTTTTGGATAATTTTTGATGACAACTCAGTACCTTGTTTTAAACTTGCAAGTGGTGACAGATTGTTAACAACACCATGTAAATAACCAGCAGCAAATAAGTCTCCGGCACCAGTTAGGTCGGCTATATTAAGATCTTTTTTTGCGGGACATTCTACAACTTCTCCACTATTTATAGCCATTGCACCCTTTTCACCACGCGTAATAATAATACTTTTGTTTAATTTTTTACTAAATTCTATTGCATCATCAAATGACTTACTGTCAATTAGTGACAATATTTCTTGTTCGTTAGCAAAAATTATATCAAGTTTATTTTTGACTAGTTCTAAAAAATGAGGTTTGTGTCTCTCAACACAAAATAGATCTGAGAGAGACATAGCAACTTTGTTTGAGTTTTTAATCGCTTTATCAAAAGCTTTTTTAGGTTCTCCCTCGTCCCACAAATAACCTTCCAAAAAAGTTATCTCTGCTTTATTAGTTAAATCTGCATCAACATCCTGATCACTTATTTTTCCTGCGGTACCAAGAAATGTACACATTGTTCTTTCAGAGTCTGGAGTTATCAAAATTAAACAAGTTCCTGTTGGCATAGGCTCATTTTTTTTTGAGTATAAAAAATTAACATTTTCTTTCTTTAATCCGTCTTCATATTTTTGACCTAAATTATCATCGTTAATTTTTCCTATAAATCCAACTTTATTACCCAATTGTGACAACCCTACGATAGAATTTGCAACTGATCCTCCAGAGATAGTGTCTTCAATTGAAAGACCTGACAGTAAATTTTTAAATTCAACCTCATCTATTAACTTCATAGTGCTTTTAGTTAGAGAATTTATATTTAAAAACGCTTCATCCACTTTGCAAAGTACATCAACAATTGCATTACCAATTCCTAAAATTTTCATTTTTATGCTTTTTTTGTATTTATGGGTTTTTTTCTGTTAGGATAACAAGTAGTACATATTTTACAAGTTAATCCATAACATTCTCTTGCTTTACAATATTCTCTTCCATAAAATATTATTTGAAGATGTAGTTTAGACCATGTTTTTTTAGGAAAAATTCTTTTTAAATCATTTTCTGTTTGAACAACATTTTTTCCATTTGTAAGGCCCCATCTTTGTGCAAGTCTATGAATATGAGTATCAACTGCAAAAGCAGGAACACCAAAGCCCTGACTCATAACTACAGAAGCAGTCTTATGACCAACTCCAGGTAAACTTTCAAGCTCTTTAAAACCTTGAGGTACTTTAGAATTAAAATTTTTAACCAAGATTTTTGATAAATTTAAAATAGCTTTAGATTTTTTTGGACCTAATCCACATGGCTTTATTATTTCATAAATAGCATTTTGAGAGAGCTTTGACATCGATATAGGGTCAGATGCAATATCAAAAAGTTTTGGTGTTACCTTATTTACTCTTTCATCGGTACATTGAGCTGAAAGTAAGACAGCTATGAGCAAAGAGTATGTACTAAAATGATCTAATGGTATAGGAGTTGCTGGATACTCTTTATCTAAAATCTTAGAAATAATTAAGGCTCTTTGAGATTTTTTCATATAATAAATGTAGCATAATAATTTTAAAAATATGGATACAAATCAAATAAAGCAAAATTTATTAAAACTCAAAGATTCTTTTTTGGAAGAAACTGAAGAAAATAAAAAAATGCTAGATATTTATATAAATTATATTGAAGGTAATGCTTCTGATGAAGATATTGAAAATGCAAATAAACAGTTAAAGCAAATTTTTAAAAGCTTAGGTCTTGGTATTCTGGTTATCCTTCCATTCAGTCCAATTTCAATTCCGTATGTTCTTAAAAAAGCTAAAGAGCATGATATAGACCTTATACCTGAATGGTATAAGGCTTTAAGTAAAGATAAAGATAGACTAGAATAGTTAAGCTTTAATTGGAGAAATTATGAAAAATGTAGTAATTGTAGATAGTGTTAGAACTGGATTAGCAAAATCACATAGAGGCGGTTTTAATATGACTAGGCCTGATGAAATGCTTGCACATATTATTGATGCAATGTTGGATAGAAATCCTAATTTACCTCCTGAAGAGGTTGAAGACATTATTATGGGTTGTGGAAATCCTGAAGGTGCCCAAGGTCATAATGTTGGAAGAAATGCAGCAGTATTATCTAAATTACCAATAACAACTGGTGGAACAACTATAAACAGATACTGCTCCTCTGGGCTTCAGTCAATATCTATGGCGGCAGGCCAAATAATGGCTGGTTCATATGACACAGTTATTGCTGGCGGGGCAGAAACTATATCTATGATGAATATGAATATGGATAACTTTGTTAATGAGAGATTGGCTGAGGAAGTTCCAGGAATTTATTTTCCAATGGGAATGACAGCAGAAGTTGTCGCAAAACGATACGAGGTTTCAAGAGAAGCACAAGACGAATATGCTTTGGAGAGCCAAATGAGAACAGCTGCAGCTCAGCAATCTGGTGGTTATGACGATGAAATTATACCAATGGACACTAAAATGCTTCTTACCAATAAAGAAACTGGTGAATCAAAAGAAATTGACTATACAGTTGATAAAGATGAATGTAACAGACCAGAAACTACTCTTGAAGGATTAGCATCTTTAAAACCAGTTTTTGATCCTGAAAATGGTTCTGTTACTGCAGGAAACTCTTCACAATTATCTGACGGAGCATCAGTAACTTTGGTTATGTCAGAAGACAAAGCTAAGGAACTAAATTTAAAACCTTTAGCTTATTTTAGAGGCTTTACTACAATGGGTTGTGAGCCAGACGAGATGGGAATTGGACCAATTTATTCTGTTCCAAAATTATTAAAAAATTACAATCTTTCTATAGATGACATTGATGTCTGGGAGCTTAATGAAGCTTTTGCAGTTCAAGTAGTATATTGCAGAGATAAGCTTGGCATACCTATGGATAAGCTTAATTTAGATGGTGGTTCAATCTCAATTGGACATCCTTTTGGAATGACTGGTTCTAGACAAGTTGGACACCTTGCAAGACAGCTTCAAAATTTGGATAAACAGTTTGGTGTTGTGACAATGTGTGTTGGCGGTGGAATGGGAGCCAGTGGATTATTTGAAAGATATCCTTCTTGATATCAGAATCAGCAATTTTAAATTGCTTTCAACATTTAGTTGATCTTAATAAAGATGATCTTTTAATAGTTGGATCAGGAGACGATGCTGCTGTAATAAAATCTCAAGAGAAAGATCTTGTACATTCTGTTGATATTTCAAAAATTAATTCTCATTTTCCTCAAGATTCCATGCCTCAGGACATCGCATACAGATCTATTGCAGTTGCTTTGAGTGATTTAGCAGCCATGGGAGCATACCCAGCATTTATATCAATTGGATTGACATCAAATATCACTGATTTGAAATGGTATAAACAATTTACTCACGGAGTTGAGGAAATATTGAATGAGTATCAACTTAAGTTGGTTGGGGGAGATGTTACAAATGGTGAAATTAGCGTTTGTGTAAATGTTTTTGGTTATGCATATGAGAAGAATATTTTAAGATCAACTGCAAAAGTTGGCGATTTAATATATATAACTGGCCCACTTGGAGAAGGAAGAAAGGGATTAGAAGATTGGAAAAATAATAAACAAACAAAATACACCAAAAAGTTTTTTAAACCTAAAGTGGATTTTGATAAAAGTAAATATATTTCTAAATATGCCAACAGTTGTATTGATATTTCAGATGGATTAGTAAAAGACCTAACTAGAATATGTAAATCTTCGAAAGTTGGCGCTGAGATAATATATGAAAATATACCTATAACAAATGATATCGATGATCTGTCTTATGGAGACGACTATAAATTATGTTACACATGTTCACCAGAATTTAAAAATAACGAATTTATATCAAAAGACTTCTGCATTGGTGAAATAAAGTTGGATACTGAAGTCATTATAAAGAAAGATAATTCGTCTATTAGCTTTAAAAAACACGGATGGGATTCTTTTGAATAAAAAAATTGGCATAATTGGAGGTGGAATTACTGGCCTTATAGTTGGGATTTTTTTGGCAAAAGAGGGACATAAAGTATCAATTTTTGAAAAAAATACTTTACTAAGTGAGACAAGCTCAAAAACCACAAAACTTTTACATGGTGGACTAAGATATCTTGAGAATTTTCATTTTAATGAAGTTAAAAATGGCCTGAATGATAGATCTTGGTGGTTAGAAAATTTCCCAAAACATACAAGAAAATTGAAGATACTTATTCCATTTAAAAATATATTTTCTTTGGCGTTAATAAAATCTTTTTTTGGTATTAAGTTATATGAATTTTTAGCAGGTTCAAAAAATTTAGGAAAGAGCTCAATATCAAAGCAAATCAAGAATGATCATTTTGTTCTAAAAGATAACTATAAAACATATTTGTCATTTTTTGATGGAAGTATGGATGATGAATCTCTTGGAAGAGAATTAATTTCATTAGCGAAAGAGCTTAATATAGAAATACTTGAATTTAATGAAGTCAAAAACTTTGATACACAAGGCGTTGTTAATAAACGTCATTTTGACAAAATAATTTTAGCAGTAGGCCCATGGTCAAAAATGTTACTCGAACAAAATAACATTAAGAGTCAAAAAGACATCGATTATATAAAAGGTAGTCATTTGATAATTAATAGAAGGTTAGAATCTGGTTTGATGTTCTCAGGTATATGTAGGTCTAGATATATTTTTGCCTTACCTTATAAAGACCATACCTTGCTAGGAACAACAGAAGAAAAAGTCTCTCATCCTGAGTTTCCAGAGATAAGTAAAGATGAAATGAAATATCTAATTGATAGTTTTAATCAAATTTTAAGTAAACCTATCTCTAAAAATGAAATAATTAGTTCGTATTCTGGAGTAAGACCCTTAATAAAATCAAAAGAGAATTTTCATAAATCCTCAAGAGATTTCTTTATTCAAGAAAATGACTCACTCTTAACAATATTTGGTGGCAAATGGACAACATCGCCTACCATTGCTAGAAAAATTGTTACAATGATTTAAGATGCAGAAGTTCCCAAATCTAAAAGATCCATATCATTTTTTAGCAACCTTAGGTGGTCTTGGACTTTCTCCTATCGGGCCGGGTACTGTTGGAAGTATATTTGGTTGGCTGATTTTTATAGCTATATCTCATTTTATTAGTGCAATTGCTCTGATTATTTTGACAACTTTTATAATTATATTTTCAGTTTTTATATCTAGTATTGTAACCAAGGACCTTATCGAAAAAGATCACAAATCTATTGTAATTGACGAATTAGCTGGCATATGGGTAGCGATGATTCCTGTAATTTTTATTGCTTCATCACAATATGAAAGATCAATATATGCATTGCTTGCACTAATAATATTTAGAATATTTGATATTTCCAAACCTTTTCCAATTTCGTACATAGATAAAAATTTTAAAAATGGATTAGGAGTTGTTTTTGACGATCTTATTGCTGCAATTTTTGCAGCAATATTTGCTTCGCTTATAACAATTTACTTAATTTAGATTTAATATTTTCTACGTCTAAACCAGCTTCAACTAACATTTCTTCTCTAGAGGCATGCTCAATAAATTTATCAGGAATACCAAAAAGGATTGATCTAACATTTAAATTCTCTTTTGATGCAAATTCTTGAACAGCACTACCAGCACCTCCCATAATTGAACCATCCTCAATAGAAATAAAAACCTCTGCTTTTTTAAAAAGTTTTTTTAAAAGCTTTTCATCTAAGGGTTTTACAAAACGCATATCCACTAAAGTGGCCTTTAGTTCTTTTGAGATTTGATTTGCTTCATTTAAAAGAGTTCCAAAGTTCAAAATTACTATTTCTGAACTTTCTTCATTGATTATATTTGCTTCTCCAATCTTCAAAGGCTTTAGATCTTTATCAACATTTCTATTTGGCCCCATACCTCTTGGGTATCTTACAGAGGCTGGCCCATTATGTAAGTATGCTGTTGTTAATAATTTTCTTGTTTCATTCTCATCTGAAGGAGCACAAATCACCATATTTGGAATGCATCTTAAGTAGGCTATATCATAATTTCCTGAGTGAGTAGGACCATCTTCACCAACAAGACCAGATCTATCCAATGCAAATGTAACGTCTAGATTTTGAACTGCGACATCATGAATTAATTGGTCATATGCTCTTTGTAAAAAAGTGGAGTAAATTGCGACTACAGGTTTCTTTTTTTCAACTGATAAACCAGCTGCAAATGTGACAGAGTGTTGTTCGGCTATAGCAACATCAAAGTATCTGTCTGGAAATTTTTTACTGAACTCAACAAGTCCTGATCCCTCTCTCATAGCTGGTGTAATACCAATAAGATCGTCACTTATATTGGCCATATCTATAATCCATTCGCCAAATATATCTTGATATTTTTTTTGCTTAATTTTTTTATCTTTTATTGCGTTTATTTTTCCTATTGCGTTTATTTTTCCTATAGCATGAAAGCCAATTCTGTCAGCTTCTGCTGAATCTAGACCCGCACCTTTTTTTGTTATTACATGAAGAAATTGAGGACCCTCAAATTCTTTTAAATTTGAAATGACATCTTTAAGCTCTTTTAAATTATGACCATCTATTGGACCAATATAATTTAATCCAAGTTCCTCAAAAATAGTTCCTGGTGCAACCATTGCTTTCATTTGGGTTTCTACTTTTCTAGCTAAATGATATGCCTGAGGTAAAGGTTTCAAGAAACTAGAACCACTTTTCTTAATACCCTTGTAAGTTTTTGATGCCCATATTCTTGAAAAGTAATTTGATAAACCGCCAACATTCTCAGATATAGACATATCATTATCATTTAATATTACTAACAAATTTGGTTTTAAATGTCCTATGTGACTCAGTGCTTCGAAGGCCATGCCTGCAGTCATTGCTCCATCACCGATTACAGCAACATGTTTTTTATCTGGATTTGAGTTTTTTGTAGCCTCCGCCATCCCAACAAGTGCACTTAAAGATGTGCTTGAATGTCCAACTCCAAATGTATCATATTCACTTTCTGATCTTGAAGGAAAGGGCGCTAAACCACCTTTCTTTCTAATTGACATAATTTTTTCTTTTCTGCCAGTAAGAATTTTGTGAGGATAAGCTTGATGCCCAACATCCCACACTAGATTGTCATAAGGTGTGTCATAGAGATAATGAAGTATTATTGTAAGCTCAATAACACCAAGTCCGCCCCCTAAATGACCACCACTTTGACCAACAGAATACAGCAAAAATTCTCTTAACTCACCTGCAAGAGTCCCAAGTTCATTTATAGAGAATGATCTTAAATCTGAAGGATAATTAACTGAATCCAACAATGGCGTATTTGGTAACTCAGTTGGTATTTCTTTAAAAATTTTCAATTTATTTTTCTCTGTAGCAAATATATTTTGCTAATTCTATCAGTAAATCAATTTCACTGGATTTAATGCTTTTTAATTCATTAATTGCAGACTCACAAAGATCTTTAGACTTTTTAATAGATTCACCAAGACCAAGAATATTAACGTATGTAGCCTTGCAATTTTTTATATCTGAATTAATATTTTTTCCAAGGGTTTCCTTGCTTGAGGTTACTTCAAGAATATCATCAGTTATTTGAAATGCTAAACCAATTTTATTGCCAAAACTTTTCATTAGCTCTTTTTCTTCAAGATCCTCATTACCAATTTGTCCCAACATCACAGAACACTCTATAAGTCTGCCAGTTTTTAAAATATGAATATTTTCAATTGATTGTTCATTTATTTTTTTTGTTTCTGCATTTATATCTAAATGTTGGCCATAAACCATTCCATTTTTTCCGCATGCCTTGCTTATCATTCTAATACCTTCAATTTTATGTTTGTCCTCAAGCGAGCTTTCATTACAAATAATTTCATAGGCAAGAGATTGAAGTGCATCTCCAGCTAGAATTGCATTAGCTTCACCAAACTTTATATGATTTGAATCTTTTCCTCTTCTTAAATCATCATCATCCATGGATGGAAGGTCGTCGTGAATCAATGAGTAAGTATGAATTAGTTCTACTCCTGTTGAGAATGTTAATAGACTTGAATCAGATATTTTTTTATTTATCCTTCCAGATGCATTAATTAAAGCCGCTCTAACCATTTTGCTATCGCCCAATGCTGAATAAGACATAGCTTCTTCAATTAAATTGGAATTACCAATTGATTTCTTAATATTTTGAGAAACTTGTTCCCTAGTTTGAGACAGGAAATTTTCTAACACTTTTTTTATTCGTTATCAATTTCGGAAGCAGAACCATCATCAAGAAGTTTTTTTATTTTTAGTTCTGCTGTTTGAAGTTGTTTTTGACATTCTTTAACAAGATTTACACCTCTTTCAAATGACTTAACTGAATCTTCTAAATTAATGTTTTCATCTTCTAATTTAGCAACTATGTTTTCTAGCTCTTTAAGAGATGATTCAAAATCTATTTTTTTATCTTCTTTAACCATTATTTATTGTATGCCATTAGCTTCTGTTTTAAAGAATTTTTTATATTCATTTTTTAATGCATTAGGAAGAGATAAAACCGCAGGAGTTAATATTAACGTCATAAAAGTACTAAAACCAAGACCCCATACAATTGAAACGGCAAGGTTTGACCACCAATCTACAACTCTACTTCCAATGACAATATCTCTTGAGATGATGTCTACACTAATGCCCATTGCTAGAGGCAATAAACCAAAAATTGTTGTTAGTGATGTTAATATAATTGGCCTCAATCTTTGTTTACAAGCATTAATGACATGAATTGACTGATCGATTTGAGGTGACTCATCTCTCAATTTATTAAAGGTATCAATTAGTACTATATTATTGTTCACAACTATACCTGCTAGTGTGACTATAGATATACCAGTCATAGTAGTGCTGAAAGACTTACCGGTTATAAGAAGACCCAAAAGCACTCCAACAAATGAGATTGTTACCGCTGATAGGATGATAAAAGATTGATAAAAGCTATTAAATTGGGTGATGAGCATTAGCAGCATCATAAATACAGCTGTTACTCCAGCTATAATTATAAATCTGTTAACATCCTCTGTTTCTTCAGCCATTCCGCTGAATTTGTAACTAATATTAGGTCCAAGATTAGTAGTCTCTAACCAATCACTCAACTGATTAATCTTTTCAGAAACCTTAGACTCATCCTCAGTTCCAGCTCCAATTTCCTGAAAATATTTTCCATTTTTTCTGTTAACTGTTTGACGATTTTCTTTTGGAACAACTTGGACAAAAGAACTCACCGGCACAGTACCTTGTCTGGTGACTACATTTAAGTCTCTTATTCCGGTAATAGTCCTATCAGAATCAGGAAATCGTGCTCTTATTTCAACTTCGTCTTTAGCATCATCTGGCCTATATTCACCTACCTTAAAACCGGATGTTAACATTTGAACTAAAGCTCCAACATCGCTTACGCTAACACTCAATTGTGCAGCCTTTTGTTTATCAACTTCAACACTCCATTCAACAGATGTATATGCAATTCCGGTAAAAGTTACGAAAGATGCAATAGTAACGCTAGGAGATATTGCAATAATTAAAAGAACGTTTAAAGATTTCACCTCTTATGCACGAGTAAATGGAGAAGATGCAGTTACATTAGAAATTTCTTTAAGAGAAAGTGCTAATGCAATAGATGCCTCAACTGCCATCAGAGAAATACTTACTAGCTTCGAGAAAACACTTCCAAATAATCTTGATATTGTTGTTTCTAATGACGATACGATATATGCAAGTCTCATGGTAAAAGAGCTCAACGGGAATATCATAGCTGCAGTAGTTTTAATAATGGTGCTAGTAATAGCAAGTATGGGGGCTAGAGTTTCAATGCTGGTTGGTCTTTCGATTCCTTTTTGTTTTTTAATGACATATTTAATTTTGTATGCTTTAGACATGGAAGTAAATTTTCTTGTAATGATGGGTTTGCTTCTCGGTATGGGAATGTTAATTGATGGTTCCATTGTTATTACAGAATATGCCGATAAGAAAATAGCCGAAGGTCTCTCTCGTGTTGAAGGATATACTCTAGCTTCAAAAAGAATGTTTTATCCAATTATTGCATCAACTGGAACAACGCTTGCTGCTTTCATACCAATGATGTTTTGGCCAGGCTTCACAGGCCAATTCATGAAATATTTGCCCATTACAATTTTCTTTGTTTTATCGGCATCTTTATTTTATTCACTTATTGTAATACCTGTTCTTGGTGCATACTTTGGACAAAAAGAATCTGCTCTAAATAATGATGATGGCCATACTTCAATTTTTGTAAAGTTGACTGATTGGTATGGAAAATATATTAAAAGATTTGTAAGAAATCCCATTGAAACTGTAACTGCAGTTGTATCTGTGCTGCTTATAATAATTATGAGTTACTCTATTTCTGGCATGGGCACAATTTATTTTGCAATTGTTGATCCAATACAGGCTAATGTAACCATTAAGGCTCGAGGTAATTTTTCTGCACTTGAAACGAAAGAAATTATTGAACAAGTTGAAGAAAGATTTATGGAAGTTGAAGGTATAAAGAATGTATATCTAAGATCTGGTTCAAATTGGTGGGAGTCAGGATCGGACAGAGTTGGAGGTGGTTTTATAGAGACATTGGAACCTTCCCAAACAAAAATTACTGGTTTCGAGATTATGGATCGCTTAAAAGAGTCAACCAATGATTTACCAGGAATAACAGTTGAAATTGAGGCAGACGAAGGCGGACCATCATTTGACTCCCCTATTGAATTAGATATTTTTGGTGATACAGAAGAACAAGTGAACGAGGCAGTTACTAAAATTGAAAATTATATGCGTAATAACATGAGTGGCTTAAATAATATTTTCTCATCAAAAGCATATCCATCTGTTGAATGGAGCGTAGAGGTTGATAAGCAAAAAGCTGCGCAGTTAGGAGTAAGTGTTTCTGATGTTGGTGCTTTGGTACAAATGCTTACATCTGGATTTAAAGTTGGAGAATATCGACCAGATGATGCCAAAGACGAAGTTGAAATAAGAGCAAGATTTCCTGATTCAGATAGAACAATAACAGGCATTAGAGATTTAAATGTGGTTACTCGGCAAGGAACTGTTCCAGTGAGCTCCTTCATTCAAGTTGTACCAAAAGAAAATCGTCAAACTGTTAATCGTAAAAATGGTAAATATTTCCAAGAAATTGGTGCAGGAACACAAGACGAATCAAAGGTTTCACAAAAAATTAATGAACTTGATAAGTGGTTAAAATCAACTAATTTTGATCCTGCAATTACTTATCAGTTTAGTGGCATGGCCGAAGAAACTGAAGATGTTAATAGATTTATTGTTGTCGCAGGAGTAATGGCAGTATTTATGATGTTGCTTATGTTAATAACTCAATTTAACAGTTTTTATCAATCTTTTATTATTTTATCTGCAGTTACTATTTCATTTGTTGGAGTCCTACTAGGACTTTTAATAACAGGTAAGTCCTTCAGTACTACTATGACTGGTATTTCAATAGTTACTCTTGCTGGTATTGTTGTTAATAACAATATTGTATTGATTGACACTTTTAACAAATTGAGAGAAGAATCACCTCAAATTGAATATTCTATTCATATTATTAATGCATGTAAGCAAAGATTAAGACCAATTATTCTAACCTCTCTTACAACTATTTTTGGGTTGCTCCCATTAGCAATGGGAATAAGCATAGATATAATTTCAAGAGATATCGTCATTGGTAGTAGAGTTGTGGATTGGTGGTCAAACCTTGCAGTTTCTATTGTTTGGGGACTTAGTTTTAGCACCTTTATGACATTGATTTTAACTCCAGCAATTCTCTCACTGCCTTATGCGTTAAGAAATGAATACAATAAATACTTCAAAACGGTTGTTAATGACATACAATAAATAATGGCTAAAGAAGAGAAAAAAATAGATTTTGAATCATCACTAAAGGAACTTGAATCTATAGTGGAGAAATTAGAGGATGAAAATATAAATTTAGAGGATTCGGTCAAATCATTTGAAAAAGGAATTAATCTGGTAAAAGAATGTCAAAAACAACTTCAAAGTGCAGAATTAAAAATTAAAAAACTTCTTGATGATGGTTCTGCATCCAATATTAATAATTCATAACTGTTGTGTTA
>OZSS01000611.1_pt1 | contig 17258 bp, 16 predicted proteins | sample 1779911 | NCBI WGS metagenome assembly OZSS01 (sample SAMEA2603589, study PRJEB24840) | metagenome | biome: Water; feature: Photic zone; material: Seawater sample | place: Mediterranean Sea | collected 2013-11-12 | depth 10 m | reverse complement strand
AATGTTAGAGTCTATGAGTCTATAAATCTGATCTGTATTCTCTACCCCTCCTGAAATTATTAAAGGCGTTCTTTCTTTATCAATCAAAATAGAATCGACCTCATCCACTATCGCAAAATAATTTCCTCTTTGCGTTCGATCGCTCTCGGAGAAAGCCATGTTGTCACGGAGATAGTCGAAACCAATCTCGTTGTTAGTTCCGTAAGTGATATCGGCATTATAGGCGTCTCTTTTCTCTTGTATATCCTGTCCAGAATATACAACTCCTACCGTGACTCCGAGCTGAGCGTATAAGGGGCCCATCCATTCTGCTCCCCACTTTGCTAGGTAATCGTTGACTGTTACTAGGTGAACGCCTCTCCCTAAAAGCGAGTTTAAGTACAAAGGCAGTGTAGCGACTAAAGTTTTTCCTTCACCTGTTCGCATCTCAGATATCCGACCCTCATGGAGCGCAATACCACCCATCAGTTGAACGTCGAAGACCCTCAAGCCTAGTGCTCTCTTACCTGCTTCCCTAACCGTGGCAAACGCATCTGGCAAAATTTGATCCAAGCTTTCGCCGTCAGCAAGCCTTCCTTTGAGATAATTTTTTCTATCCATCAGATCAGCATCGGAAAGGATTTCGAGCCTAGGTTCGATGTCATTTATTGTTCGAACGATCTTTTGGTAACGCTTTAACTCTCGGCTATTTTTGCTTCCGAAGATTTTAGTAAACAGTTGAATTAACATCTTTAGTTTCTCTTTTGATCTTAATCAAAACTATTTTGTGATTTAGTGCTTTGGAAGGATTTTCAGGTAAAGATTCACCTAGTTGCTCGATATATATACTTTGATGGATCAACGACTTTACTATTTTTATACACCTCAAAGTGAACGTGGGGACCAGTGGATCTGCCTGAGCTGCCCATAAGTCCTATAACTTGCCCACGCCTAACTATATCGCCGGCGTTTACGGCAAGCTCCTTATGATGCCCATACCTTGTGGCATATCCGCCGCCATGATTTATTTCTATCATTCGTCCGTAGCCACTTCGCTCGCCTGCAAATACTACAACCCCCGCAGCAACAGCGATCACGTCGGCACCTTCTTTACCGGCGAAGTCGACTCCCTCATGCCAGGCTCTTTTCCCGGTAATCGGATCTGCGCGGCTACCGTAACGAGAAGACATCCAGCCTTTTTTAACTGGCCTACCGGCAATAAATTTATCTCGGTCCATTTTCTGCTTAGCCATAAGAATTTGGAGAACACCCAATTGCTGCTCTCTATCTTCTATATCTCTGGCTAATTGATCCAGTAATTCCATATATGACGGTGGTTTATAAGCCGCTGCACCAATTATTTTTTCAGGCCCGCCCATCGCTGGAGCGCCAGAAAAATCAAATTCCCCTTCGTTAAGCCGACCTATTTTGGTCAATCTCTCACCAAGGGCATCAAGCCTGACTATTCTTGCTTGCAATTGGGCTATTCTTAAAGCAGAGGCCTGATGTTTCAGTTGCGCGTCCTGCTTCAAACGTTCGACATATCTTCGCTGAACCTCCATCTCATGCTTCCACTTGACCACTAATTCGGGACTAATGGACGAATCAAAATTAAGGTATCGATACGTAAAAAATCCAATAAAAACCGCAAATGCCAAGACAGCTAAAATTAAACCGGAGATTACGATCAAATTCGCATTGAAAGAATGATGCCTTCCAGAACTGTTGCTGACGATAATAAAGTTCATATAAACTCTACCCACTATCCCGTAATTTTTTTATAAACCCAATATTAGGAGCGCCTAAAAAGGCTTATGCTCAGTTTGCCCAGGCAAGTTAAGTCCATCAAAACCATCTTGCGAGAAGGTAATGATATACTGCATTTGCTCGTAACCCAATCCCAGGAACTCAAAAGTATCCAAGAAATTATAGCATCAACCATACCCTTTGAATTCGCGATTTGCGGCATAAAAGAAGGTATTCTTAGCATAATTGTATCTAAAGCCACAGAGGCCACGAGCGTAATGTACCGAGAGGAGGAGATCATCTCAGCGCTTTCGAGAGCGGGTGTCGTTGCAAACGGCGTAAAAACGAAGGTTCAGCCTCTAAAAAACAAGCCGTCGCATTACGCTAATCGAAATAGAGTATCTAAAAATGCTGCGGAAACAGTTGCCATGCAAGCTATTGAAATTGGAGATAGCGCTATTTCCAGAGCATTAAGGAGACTATCCGAGACTCTAAAAAAGCAACGTTACCAAGACTCAGCAAAACCTTCATAGGATGAAGGAACCTTATCGTTTTCGCCAAAGGTAACAAACTCCCATGTCTCTGGTTGCTCGATGAGTTTTTTTATCAAAGCATGATTTTCGGCGTGCCCAGATTTAAAACCTACAAACTCACCAATAAGGCTAGAACCAATAAGATATAAATCTCCTATTGCATCCAATATCTTATGCCTTACGAACTCATCGGAGTGACGAAGTCCATCGTCATTAAGCACATCAGCATCTCCAACATAAATAGCATTATCCATGCTGCCTCCCTTAGCTAAGTTCTTTTCTCGCAAATACTCGAAATCTTGCACTAATCCAAAGGTCCTAGCTCTGCTAACTTCTTTAACAAACGAGGTCGCAGAAAAATCAACAGAGGCATGTTGCTCTTTAATTACGGCGTTGTCATAAACTATGGTATGACTTACCCTAAAACCATCAAACGGGTGGACCTCTACTGTTTGGCCAAAAGCTCTTGAACCCTCATTTTCCTCAATCCTAACGGCTTTTTTTACTCTTATAAATTTCTTTAGAGCATCTTGCTCGGTAACACCCGCCGATTGAATCAAAAAAACAAAATTCGCTGCGCTTCCATCCATTATGGGTAACTCTGGTCCGCTTACCTCCACATACACATTGTCAATACCCAAACCGCTAAAGGCGGACATTAAATGTTCAATAGTTGATATATTGTATCCATCTTTCGTTATTGTTGTTGCCAAATTTGTGGCACCTACAAATGCACTTTTTGCTGGAATTTTTACTACTGGATCTGCGTCAACTCTGATAAACATAACGCCCGTATCAATCGGAGCAGGCCTTAAAGTGAGATATATTTTCTCTCCAGTGTGTATTCCTACTCCAGTCGCTCGAATTACATTTTTCAGCGTTCTTTGCTTAATCACAGCTCTGTCCAATTTCCCCGGCATCCGAACATTAACATCATTGAAAAAAATGATCTAATCTCCTTCATGAACGGCTAGCTGACCGGCTTGCGGTCCTTGAAAATTTACTTCCCTGCCCTATACCAGACCGACAAAAAATCAATCCGCTTGTCGTCTCAGGAAAGCAGGTATGTCAAGATATTCCATATCTTTTTCTAGAGATTTGGGAATAAGACCACCTTTCTCGTTCTGCAACTTTCGTCTCTGATTAGTGGGTCTATCAAATTTGGTGTAATCACGCTCCCCATCACCTGCTACTTGTTTCATCTCTTCAGGCGCCACTCCAAATCGACCACTTGTGTCAGTTTTATCTCCAAGCCCCGTAGCGACGACGGTAACCCGCATCTCTTCGTTCATCGACTCATCTATAACCGTACCGACCACAACAGTGGCATTATCTGAAGCAAATTCTTGAACTGTGGCCCCCACTTCGGCGAATTCTCCCATGGTGATATCGCTGCTAGCAGCGATGTTTACTAAAACACCCCTAGCACCGGTAAAGTCGATATCCTCGAGCAAAGGGCTTTTTACAGCGCTCTCTGCAGCGTCCCTAGCTCTGGAATCTCCTATAGCCATTCCGCTTCCCATCATGGCACTCCCCTTTTCGGACATAACTGTTTTAACGTCAGCAAAATCGACATTAATCATGCCGGGTCTTATTATAAGATCCGCTATACCTTGGACGGCGCTCGAGACAACATCGTCAACAGTCGCAAATGCTTCAAGTAGCGGCGTATCTTCTCCTAAGATCGATAGAAGTTTTTGATTGGGGATGGTAATTAAAGAATCTACGTTTTTTGATAGCTCTAGAATCCCCTCCTCAGCCACAGTCATACGATTTTTACCCTCAAAGCCGAAAGGACGTGTTACTACAGCGACGGTTAGAATTCCTAGCTCCTTTGCCATATCCGCCACTATAGGTGCTGCCCCGGTGCCAGTTCCTCCTCCCATCCCGGCAGCAATAAAAACCATGTCTGTTCCACCTAATATATCTCTTATTCGGTCGCGGTCTTCCAGCGCTGCTTCCTTCCCAACATCAGGATTTGCTCCCGCCCCTAACCCCCTGGTCACACTGCTGCCCAGTTGCAAAAGTGTTGGCGCTCTCAAACCAGTCAACGCTTGCGCGTCTGTATTTGCACAAACAAATTCAACACCCTCGATTTTTTGCTTCACCATATGCTCGACGGCATTTCCACCACCACCCCCAACACCTATTACTTTTATAACCGCATTTTGTGGAGCACTATCAACGATCTCAAACATTTTTTTCTCCTTTAAGGATATGTTAAATCTCTTTAGTTTTATTAATTCCCCGTAAACCAATTCTTAAACTGGTCTATTATTCCATCTGATTTTTGATTTGGTTTTTTCGCAACCCCTCTAGTTTGTTGATTAGCACCGTAATGCAAAAGCCCAACTGCTGTTGAATAAATAGGGTTTCGTACTATATCTGACAAACCCGCTACGTTTTTTGGCTTGCCCAGGCTAACAGGCATGTGAAATATTTCTTCCGCTAGTTCGATAGCCCCTTCAATTTTACTGGTTCCACCAGTAAGGACTATTCCAGCTGCAACCAGATCCTCAAAACCGCTGCGTCTTAATTCAGCTTGAACTAACGAAAACAACTCTTCATACCTAGGCTCTACCACCTCAGCTAAAGCTTGCCGAGATAGATCTCTGTCAGACCTATCTCCTACGCTTGGAATTTTTATAGTTTCATTTTCTTGAGCCAAAGAACCAAGCGCACATGCGTACTTGATTTTTATCTCCTCCGCATTTGGTGTTGGGGTTCTTAGAGCCATCGCTATATCGTTTGTTACCTGATCTCCAGCAATGGGGATTACGGCTGTGTGCCGAATTGCACCCTCGGAAAAGATCGCAATATCTGTAGTTCCCCCACCAATATCTACCAGGCAGACTCCTAAATCTTTTTCGTCCTCGGTCAATACTGCGTCTCCAGAGGCAAGTTGTTCCAAAATAATATCCTCGACTTCCAGACCGCACTTCTTAATACACTTTTCAATATTCTGATAGGCATTAACCGCGCATGTTATGAGATGAACTTTTGCCTCTAGCCGAACACCCGACATACCCAAAGGTTCTTTTACACCTTCCTGGTCATCTATCACATACTCTTGGGGAAGAACATGAAGAACTTTCTGATCCGCAGGAATAGCAACAGCTTGAGCAGCATCAATTACTCGTTCTATATCTGCCTGAAAAACTTCTTTATCTCTTATCGCAACTATACCGTGGGAGTTTAGACCTCGAATATGACTTCCAGCGATCCCTGCATAAACTTGCTCTATTTGGCAGCCCGCCATGAGTTCTGCCTCTTCTATCGCACGTCGAATTGACTCTACAGTGGTCTCGATATTGACGACTACCCCTTTCTTAAGACCTTTTGAGGGGTGGCTGCCTATTCCTATGATATCTATCTCTCCCTCTAGTCCCAATTCCGCAACTATCGCAACTACTTTAGAGGTCCCAATATCTAGCCCGACCATTATTCCACCATTATTTGGATTCGTCATAAGTCAATCTCCCTATGGGCTAAATTTCTTGATATTTGTCCAAAGTTTTCGTCGCCGAATCTGACTGCTAATCCACCCGGGTATCTAGCATCGGCACTCAAAACCGGCCGTTCATCACCCGTCTGTCGACGATACTCCTCTAAAGCAATAAAACGCTCTAACCGATTTTTAAGTTCGTCTTTTCCTAGAAAAAGACGAAGTCCAGTCTGCATCTCAATTGACCAAGCGCCTAACTCGGAGAGCTTAAGCTCATTTATATGATGCCCATATCTTTTCAAAAGCCCACTAACCTGCAGATAGAAGTCGATGAGATTTTTTTCCCTTCCTTCGGGGCCATAGAAATAGGGAAGGCTTCCTGCACGAAAAAGATTCCCTTTTAGAACTACTCCGTCGTTCGCAATAAAAGAATCGTCATTCCAATAGGCAATTACGTGTTTTGGGGAAATCTCTAAGACAGAGCCCAAAGACCAATGCTTTCGCAAGTTCACTTCCCGAACCCAAGGCAGCTCAGACAAAGCCGAGATAGTGTGTCTTGGGCTGGATCCCCTCCCACTGTTTTTCATTAATATTTCTTTTGCTCGAAAAAGTTGTTCACTATTTAGATCTCCCGAAATAGACAAGGAGCCAAAAGACGATTTGTCCAAAAAGACAACTGCCAGAAAGATAAGTCCTAACGAAAGCAAGGTCATTAAACCCATTCTTAAAAAATTCCCACTCATGAAATCGTTTCCTCGCTCTGCCATCTTTGAGTTAAAGCCTTCGCTATCTGCGCAGTCTCTCCTGCTCCCTGAGTAACAACTAAATCTCCAGGGCGAACACACGATTCGAGCAAAGATGGCACTTCCTGAATAGATTCTACAAATTTAACTGAAACAGAAGTTTTCAGTTTTAACTGATTAAACAAATCTTTACTTCCAGCACCAGCAAGAGCCTCTTCTCCGGCGGCATAGGTTTCAAGCAAGAAAAGGTGATCTACACTGGAGAGAACATCAACAAAACTCTCGAACATTTCCAAGGTCCTAGAATATCTGTGAGGTTGGTAAACCATTATTAGTCGTGACTCAGGCCATCCGTTCCGGATAGCTGCAATTACTGATCTTACTTCGTTTGGATGGTGTCCGTAGTCATCTACCAACATAAATTTGCCTTGATCTATACTAAACGTCCCGTGATATTGAAATCTTCTTGAAACGCCATCGAAGGATTCAATTCCACTAATAATCTTCTCTATCGCGATACCCTCTTCTGACGCAACAGCGAAAGATGCTAGAGCGTTTTGAACATTCTCAGAACCAGGCATCTTGAAGTCTATAGCTGCGCGCACCTTTGGATCATCTTTCTTTTTTACCGTAAAAGTGGACCTAAACTCATTCTGTGTAAAATCGGTTGCTCTATAATCAGCTTCTTCATCAAAACCGTAAGTAATAATAGGACGATTAACTTTGGACAGGATTACTTTAGTAATCGGATCGTCAATACATGCAACTAGCAACCCATAAAACGGCAAGTTGTGAATGAATTTTATAAAAGCTTGCTGTAGCTTTTTAAAACTTCCTTCATAATTTATTAAATGATCTCTATCAACGTTAGTCAAAACAGTTAGCATTGGCTGAAGATGAAGAAAAGAAGCGTCGCTTTCGTCTGCTTCGGCTATCAAATAACGGGATGCTCCTAATTTGGCATTGCTTGCAGAGCTATTCAAAAGCCCACCGATTATAAAAGTTGGGTCAAGTTCAGCCTGATTAAATACCGAAGCAATCAAGCTAGTGGTTGTTGTTTTTCCGTGGGTACCCGCAACTGCAATACCATATCGGTATCTCATTAGCTCCGCTAACATCTCGGCTCGTTGAACAACTGGAATACGCCTTTTAATTGCGGTTGCGTACTCCGGATTATTTTTTGGAATGGCGCTTGAAACGACCACCGCCTCAGCGCCATTGATCTGTGACGCTTTGTGCCCGATGAATATTTTTGCTCCCAAGGAACTGAGCCTATTAGTCATATCGGATGACTGATTGTCGGAACCAGACACATGATACCCTTGATTGTGAAGAACCTCTGCAATTCCGCTCATCCCTGCTCCGCCGACCCCCACAAAATGAATCCGTTTTATTCGTCCCATTTGCGCGACTGATTTATAACGAAAACTAGACATTTCTTTCTCTTCCTGTCCGTGCCTCGATCTCTATCCGAAGTAAAATTGCTACCATTACTAAGCTGACTACTAAGCTGTTTCCACCGTAACTAATAAAAGGAAGAGTTATTCCCTTTGTCGGCAAGACTCCTAAATTTACTCCGAGATTTACTACAGATTGAACGCCTAAAAGAATTGAAATTCCGTATGCAAGGTTGGAATGGAAATTCATTCCCTTTCTCCTAGCAGAATTTCCAATTGATAATCCTCTAATCACAAGTGTCACATATAACAAAACAACACAAGTAGCACCGACAAAACCTAACTCTTCACCAATGATTGAGAAGATAAAATCCGTATGCGCCTCAGGCAAGAAAAATAGTTTCTGTATACTATTGCCAAGCCCTAACCCAAACCATTCGCCCCTACCAAATGCAATTAGTGCTTGAGTTAACTGATATCCACTTCCAAATGGATCATGCCAAGGATCGGAAAAAGAGATAATCCTCTCTAACCTATAAGATTGCATAAAGGAAAACACCATGACGAACATGAAGATGAGCAATCCAAATGGGAGAAGGAATCTTGAGGAAACTCCTGACAGATATAAAACCGCGGCACTGCTCAAGATCAAAACGATAGAAGCGCCGAAATCTGGTTGTTGCATAAGAAGCAAAACAATTAAGCCAAGAAAGAAAGCAGGAACAAGAAAAGTTTTGAGATTGCCTAATGACGCATCTGTTTTATCAGTTAAACTTTTAGCAAGGTAGACTAAGAAAAATAACTTGACGAATTCAGACCCTTGCAAGTTAATAGGTCCGATTTGAATCCACCGGATAGAACCATTAACCTCTTTTCCAATTCCTGGCACAAGAACGGCAGTTAAAAGGAATAAAGATATAATCAGGAAAACCCAACCCATTCTTTCCCACAATATCATTGGTAGTCCCAGAACAAAAACGAAGGAAAGCAATCCCAAAAAAATATATATGTGATGGATAGCAACTAGATGAAACGGATTTCCGTAGTTTCTCAGCCCAATTTCCATAGATGCCGAGCCAACCATAATCGATCCAAAGACTAATAGAGCGAGGGTGATTACAGCCAACACTGGGTCAATCGGATTGACTAAATGCTCCGAGTAAATTTCTCTGCGCTGATTTAGACGAGCTTTCATGAAATAACCTCTGAGACTGCCCTTTGAAAAACTTGTCCTCGCTCTTCGAAGTTTTTAAACTGATCAGTGCTAGAGCAGCCAGGCGCTAACAAAACTACATCTCCTTCCTTTGAATTTTTGTAGCATTCGTATACTGCATCGTAAATATTTTCACACCCCATTGGAGAGCAACAAGAAAGCTCGTGCTGCAGTTGCTCTTGATTTTTCCCAATGATGCATAGAGATTCGACCAATGGCCGGATCTTTTCGGCCAAGCGAGAGAAACTTGCCCCTTTAGTTTCTCCTCCCAAAATCAGATGTATCCGGTGGTTTTTCGCATGACTTTTTAAAGAAGCCATAAGAGCTCCTTGATTTGTCGCTTTAGAATCGTTAACGAAAAGAACCCCATTTTTATCTGTAACCACTTCACTCCGATGAGGCAAACCTCGATAATCTTTTATCGAATCTAAAACAGAAGAAAAATCAACATCCAAAAGCCAAGCTATAGCCAACGTTGCAAGCGCATTTTCTAGATTGTGACTGCCTTTTAAGTTTAACTCGCTTTCTTTCAGAAGGACTTCAGAGTCATGGACTAAAAATGTTTCATTATGTCTAGTGACTGTACCAAAATTTCCCAGGCCCTTTGTTTCTCCTAGACCAAAGGTAGCTAGTCGTTTAAAAGTGCCTTTTATCTTTTCTGATAAAGCTCGATTAATTACTGCTTTCTTGCAATTATCATAGATCGATAATTTCGTTGAGAAATACGAATTCACATCATAATAACGATCCATATGATCTGGAGATAAATTCAAAACTACAGCCACCTCTGGCCTAACTTCATCAAGAATCTCTAACTGAAAACTGGACAACTCTAAAACAGCCAGAGCGGGTTTTGAATTTATGTGATCTAGAACTGGCTCCCCGATATTCCCAGCCAACAATATATTTTTATAGTGGTTAGAGAGCGAAAGAGAAACTAATTCAGACACAGTTGATTTTCCATTTGTTCCGGTAATAGCAACCACCGGACAACGCGCTCTATCGAAAAAAATCTTGATGTCGCTTATTATTTGGGCGCCATTCTTTACCGCCTGATCGATAGTTTTTTTGAACTTGGGCACACCGGGGCTAAGATATATTTCTGAGACATCCAGAAGACTATGATCGCTAAACGAACTGACCTTAACCCCTTTTTTTATCTTGTTTAATTGAGACATTTTCCCTTCGGTCAAATTGTCTTCAAGAACCTCAAATTCAAGATTTTGAGCGGTTAAAAATTTTGCATAACTTAACCCAGTCTTTCCTAAACCAGCGATTACTCTTCCCGCTTTAGACATGCTCTCTCGCCTCCAAAGCAGATCGAATGCTATTCAAATCTTGATAAGGAATCTTCTCAAGCTTGACCTCCTGAAACATTTCTCGACCTTTACCTGCGACCAATATTACATCTTCATTTCTGGCAGCTCTAATAGCCTCACCGATTGCTTTAGCTCTATCTAGCTCACACAGATATGAACCAGAGATTCCCTCTCCAATATCACGAATAATATTCTCAGGAATCTCACCTCGAGGATTGTCATTCGTCAAAATAATCGCATCCGATAATTCGCTGGCGATTTTGCCCATTAAATTGCGTTTTGAGGCATCGCGATCTCCACCGCAGCCAAACAAACAAGTTAATTTCCTACGTCCAAAATGCTCGCGAATACTACGTAAAGATTTTCTTAAACCATCAGGCGTATGCGCGTAGTCAAGAAACACTGTCGGTTCCTCTTCCTTTGAAACTAACTCCATCCTTCCAGGAACACCCGCTAAATTTCCGATTGAATGGGAGATTTCCTCTCCACTCCAACCCATAGAATCCAGAGTGGCTAAAGTTGCCAAAATATTTTCTACATTGAAAGTTCCAAATAAAGGCAGATCGACCGAGAATTTAAAACCAGAACAAGAAACACTTAAAGAAATTCCTTTTCTATTAAAACGTGCAGAGATCAAACGAATATCTGCTGGATTCTTGCAGCCATAAGTTTTTACTTCCACATCGGGAGACAAAAGGCCTTGTAAATGTGCCGCATATTCATCATCTTTATTAATGACTGCTTTTTTCAAAGAACCTAGCGTAAATAACTTTGCTTTTGCCTCTTTGTAGGCATCCATGGACCCATGATAGTCAAGATGATCTTGAGAGATGTTGGTGAGAACAGCAATATCTATATCAACCCCGGACAGGCGGCTCTGATGAAGACCATGTGAAGAAGCTTCCAGAAAAACATGCTCACATCCCTTGTCATAAAGGGATCTTAAAATACCCTGCAACCTAACTGCGTCAGGGGTCGTTAGGTCAGCAGAGACCAGTCTCCCTGGCTCCCCATACCCTAAGGATCCGATTAATCCGGAGCTAAAACGTCTCTCTTGCATGACTTGGGCAAGGAAATGGGTCACGGAAGTTTTTCCATTTGTCCCGGTCAAAGCGATTATTTGCATATTCTTAGAAGGGAACCCAAAAAAACGAGAAGCATACTCTCCCAGATCTTGCCTTAGGTTCGCCAAGCAGAAGATTGGCAAATCCTTCACATTATTTTTCTTCGGGGGTTTATCTGTTATCACCGCAGCAGCACCTTTACTAAGTGCATCGCTTATAAAATCATTACCTTCATATTTACTGCCGGAAAGACTTACGAAAAGATAGCCTTTTTTTATTTTCCTACTATCTACAGAAATTCCATTTAGGCGGATATCCGGCAAACCTTTGTTGCAAATGAGTTCACTCAATAATATTTCCATCAAACTGAACCTTTTCTTGCGGGCGGGATATTCAAGATTCTCAGAGCTCCTGTCATAACTCTCGAGAAAACAGGTGCGGCAATAGCACCGCCACCGCTTCGTGCGGTTTGTGGATCATTTATTAGCACGACAGCAACTAATTTCGGCTGACTGGCCGGAACCAATCCCGCAAAAAAGGCGAGGTGGTTTTTATCGGTATAACCGTCTGTACCCACCTTTCTTGCCGTTCCTGTCTTACCTGCGACTTGATAACCATCCACTTCGGCTTTTTTTCCTGTACCGTCTATCACTACTAATGACAACATTCTTTTTAACTGAGCAGCAACACGCGTCGAAAAAACCCTCGTCAACTCTGAGCTTCCCCCTTTTAAAAGAGTTAAATCTCTTTTTAAGCCATCGTTTGCTATTGTCATGTAGGCACTTGCAAGGTGCGCAGGAGTAAGGGTCAAACCATAACCATAAGCAAAGGTAACTCGGTCAATATCTTTCCAACGGCGGAAGTAAGGCAAAGAACCTGTTTCCTCACCAGGGAATCCAATCGAAAGTGTCTTTCCGATTCCCATCCGATCGAACAGTCCTCTGACTTCATGCGCATTTAAATTTAGGGCAAGCTTAGAGATTCCGACTTGGCTAGAGTGAGCGATCACCTGATCCAAACTTAGTAAGCCACGATTAGACGGATCCCTGACTAATAAGCTACCTATTTTCAGTGAGCCGGGGGAGGTATCGATAGTAGATTCAGCAGAGTATTTTCCGGTTTCTAAAGCTGCGGCGACTGTCAATGGTTTAACGGTAGAACCAGGTTCATAAACATCTGTAAGCGCTCTATTTCTTAGCGCCTGAGGATCTAAAACCCTGTAGTTTCGGTAGTTTGGGTTATAAGAGGGTTGGTTCACCATTGCCAGAATCTCTCCACTCTCGACATCCAAAACAATGACAGAACCAGATTGCGCTTCAAAAGAGGAAACAGCCGACTTTAATTCTTTGTAAGCCAGATATTGCAGACGAAGATCTAGGGAAACCGTTAGATTTTGACCCGGTTCCGCCAGAACCAGCTGTTGCTCATCTTTCACAACCTCCCGAAGAGCATTTCTCAAAAATTTTTTTTGACCAGGAGTGCCTGTTAGGCGTTTGTCATAAGTGAGCTCTAAACCCTCAATCCCTTTATCATCAGTATTTACGATCCCTACAACATGCGCAGCGACTTCTCCTGCTGGGTAAAATCGTTTAAAAGTTCGGTCTGCCTGTAAACCCTTCAACCCTGCGTCTAAAAGTTTGCGCGCATCTGAAGGAGGAACATCTCTTCTTAAATAGTAACTCCTGCCCTTGGTATTTTCTCGAACTTTTTCTCGAAGCATCTGAGGCGTTACTCCTAAGTATTCAGCGAGAGGAGAAAGATCTTGATCGGATGCGAGTATTCGAGAAGGGTCTAGCCTCAAAGCAAAAGCAGGTGTGCTTACAGCTAGGGGCTTACCGGAGCGGTCCTGTATCATTCCGCGATTAACGTTTATAACCGAGGTTCCAATCGCTCTTTTTTCACCCTCTCTCTGCAGAAATTCTTTCTGCTCAAGATTCAGGAACATAAGCCTCGCTATAATCACTAACGCTGAAATAAAGACAGCTAGCACCACGATATAAACTCTCAAGAAACTCATCTTAAAACCACGAGCTCATCTGTAAGCGGAGAACGCATCTTTAGCTGTTTTTTTGCAAGATCTGTAATTCTTGAGTAATCCGCAAAGGCTCCTCTCTCTAAAATCAACTTTTGATATTCATAATCTAGATCGTCTCTCTGCTTTTGAATGATATGCAGGTTTCGATATAACTCTCTAGTTTGATGCGAAGAAAAAGAAACGAAAAAAGCCGAAGTTGCTAATACTAGGGCCAGGATGGCGATTCCCAGGTGACGGGGAGAAATAACCCAGATCAGGAAGGCTGCGCTAACTTCCATCATGGCATTTTCTCCGCCACTCTCATGGTCGCACTTCGGGATCTTCGGTTATTAAGAATTTCTTGCGGAGATGCCTTTAGGGGTTTTCCAAGAACCCTTAGAGTTCTCTTTATATCAGCATCTTTAATCGGAAACTTTCTTGGAAAATATTCTCCCTGGGCTTTACGTTTGAAAAAATTTTTAACGATTCTATCTTCTAGAGAGTGGAAACTTATTATCACTATGCGGCCACCCGCATTCATCAGACTAATTAACTGCTCCAAGCAATGCGACAACTCGTCTAACTCTCTATTAATGTGGATTCGAATTGCTTGAAAAACTCGAGTCGCGGGGTGCTTGTTCTTATCTAGAGCGGGCAAAGCTTTTTTAACAATTTCTACAAGGCCACTTGTGGTCTTGAGCTCAGATTTTTCTCTTTCATTGACTAGAGCCCGGGCTATTTTTCGAAAATACCTCTCTTCCCCGTAGTTTTTCAATACTTCCTCGATTTCTTTTTGTGGCGCTTTCTGCAACCAATCCGCTGCTGTTATGCCAGCGCTTGAATTAAGCCTCATATCCAAGGGGCCATCCAGTCGAAAAGAAAATCCTCTTTTTGCATTATCTAATTGGGGGGAAGAAACGCCCAAATCTAACAAGACTCCATCAAATCCAGTTACGTTGTGCTTTTCTGCAAGTTTTTTAATATTCGAAAACGTACTGTGCTCAACAATCACTCGGGAGTCGTTAGCGAACATTTTTTTTGCATGGCTCACAGCATCCAAATCAGAATCCAAGGCTAATAAACGACCTTCCTCACCTAAAGATGAAAGAATTCTCCTACTGTGGCCTCCTCGACCATAAGTGCAATCGGCGTAGGTGCCGCTTTCACGAACAAATAAAGCTTTGAGAGCTTCATTGAGCATAACACTATAATGATGGTCATAACCTGACAATTATCTCTCCTTACAAAGATAGTCCCGCCAACTCCTCAGGTATTCCTAGGTTTTGACCCTCTTCAACCCAAATATCGCGTTTATTGTTCCAAGCACTCTCATCCCAAAGCTCCATTTTTTTTCCTTGTCCTATTAGGATTCCCCTTTTGTCTAGATTCGCATAAGTTCTAAGGGGGGGCGTTAACAGAACTCGACCACTTGCATCCATTTGCACATCGGTAGCGTGGCCAATCAACAATCTCTGCACTCGACGAGTAACTGCATTAAAACTAGGCAAATCTTCTACTCTTCTTTGGATATCATCCCAATCGGGCCGAGGATATATAAGGAGACATTTCTCTTCCGTGTCTATTGTTACAACCATCTCTCCACGACAATGATTAGTGAGGAACTCACGAAATCTAGAGGGCACACCAAAACGCCCCTTAACATCTATATTGATGTTATTTACTCCTCTAAACATCTAAAGGCTCCGAATGTTCGAATTCCATCTTTTCTCTCTCTGACCCTATCGCGGTTAAAATTTAGAATAGACCCCCTATTTACCCACATTATGCCACTTTTTCCCACTTTATTTCACCATGAACGTAAAAAAATCGAGGCAAACTACCTCATAAATAGCTATGAGAACAATGCAAGCATGAGAAAAACCATAATTACGTAAAGTTCTGATATGTCGAGGTTTTTGACTTGGATTAGGAGATGCGCTAAATCTTGGGTGATTTTCGCTCGAGCGATAAAAAGGAATATGGGAGTTGGCCTATAAGCCGGGTTCTGTCAAGGACAATCATTCATCTAAGATACTTGTCGCCAAATACCTTTAGCGACCTACCCAAATCCTTCTGCGGGTAACAGAACACGGATTTCTATTTGGTCTTGCTCCGAGTGGGGTTTACACTGCCACAAACGTTACCGCTCGCGCGGTGCGCTCTTACCGCACCATTTCAACCTTACCTAAAAAGGCGGTATATTTTCTGTTGCACTTTCCGTGGGCTTGCGCCCCCCAGGCGTTACCTGGCACTCAACCCTATGGAGCCCGGACTTTCCTCTTCCTTTCAGAAGCGATTGTCTAGCCAACTCCCAGGAAGAGAGTATCAGCTTTTTAATTCAATTCTCAAGGTCAAGTCCCTCTTTTAATACCATAGCCCTCTGGTAAAGCTGGCTTCTAGAAGAAGAAAGAAACTTTGAAGCAACAGAAGCAGCGCGAGAAGGCGACAATTCAGTCAAAAGTATGTTTAGAAGCAAATCATCGTTTGTCGATTTCTTGATTTCAACTCCCCTTACGATAATTACAAATTCTCCTCTACTTGGGATTTCCGAAGAAGCGAACATTTTTTGAATTTCTTCAATACGGGAAAAAACTACCTGTTCGAATTTTTTTGTTAACTCTCGACACACAGCTACATCTCTTCCCGGCATCAACTGAGACATAGCTACTATTGTGCTTGTAATTCTATGTGGAGTTTCGAAGAAAACCTGTGTAAAAGGTTCTTCAGACATAGTTCTTAAAAATGTCGTTCGGTCTTTGGCTTTTGCAGGAGCAAATCCACGAAATGAAAATTGATCAGTTGGTAACCCTGAAACACTCAGAGCAGCAATTACTGAACAAGCGCCTGGTATAGGACTGACAACAATATTTTCTGAACGGCACTCGCGCACGAGAGCATAACCAGGATCAGAAATAAGGGGAGTCCCACCATCCGAAACTAATGCTATCGTTTTTCCTGATTTTAGAAAGCTAATCATTTTTTCGAGAAGATCTTTCTCGTTATGCTCGTACATAGCTACCATTGGCTTTTCTATAGACCATCTAGCTAAAAGCACTGCAGTTCTTCGCTTATCTTCCGCAGCAATCAAATCAACTGTCTGCAAAACATTTCTAGCGCGAAAGCTAAAATCCTCCAAATTGCCAATAGGAGTTGAAACAACAAAAAGGGTCATTTAACGAATTTCCTGAGCTCTTGGCTCTTAAAAAAATACCTCTTATTATGTAAACTGTTTTCTTCTTTTCTATTCATATTACTCTATATGAACAATTATTCACTCAAGTCACCAATATTTTGTTTTCTGGTTACGGTTGGTTGTACTGCAGTTCCTCTAGATGAAAAGAGCACGGAAAAGGATTCGAATTACAACCAGCAAATCGATGCTCTTGAAGAACGTCCAGAGAAGTCGCGAGAATATGATTCGGATGAAAAAAGAATCGAAGCAGCAAGACTAGCAAGCTTTGAGAAGGATTTTAAAACTGTTGCAAGAATACTCTCCTCTATAAAAAACCCTAAAAAAAATAGTTACGTCAAATCAAATTTCTTAATTATCGAAGCTGAGAAAGCAATTCATGATAAGAAACCAGAACTTGCGTTAAAGATTTTAAAAAATTTCACGGAGGAGGACGCTTTAACCTCTAATGACCGGACACGGATATCAAATCTAAAAGCAGAGGCTCATTATCTAGAAAAAAATTTTTATCACTAGTATTTAATTTTTTAGTATCTATTTTCAATTTAGAATTAAATTCTTGTCTTAATTTAGAGTCTTCAAGTTTTAGAATATTTCCTTTATTATCTAATAATC
>OZSS01000607.1_pt1 | contig 17285 bp, 20 predicted proteins | sample 1779911 | NCBI WGS metagenome assembly OZSS01 (sample SAMEA2603589, study PRJEB24840) | metagenome | biome: Water; feature: Photic zone; material: Seawater sample | place: Mediterranean Sea | collected 2013-11-12 | depth 10 m | reverse complement strand
TCGATGGAGATTACAAGGTATCCAAACTAATTTTTCTTATAAATTCGATAGGTTTATAAGAACCCTTGAATTTGATTTATTTACATCTGCAAATTATATAAAATAATTAACTAATTATCATGCATCATTTAAATAAAATTATATTTTTGCCATGCGCATGTCAACATATAAAAAGAAATCAAATAAAATAAGAAAAAGTAGAGTTTCTAATGAAAATAGCTCCACAAAAAAGGTATTTGAAACTCTAGATACAAGTGCAAGTAAATCCGAACTTTTTATAAGTAGCTATCAAAATTATCTAGTTTATGGTGTTACTGCATTGGTTGCAATATTTGCTCTTTATTTTTCTTATGATAAATTTGTTGTTCAGCCTAAAATTGATGAATCTAATGTTGAAATTTTCACTGCTCAAAAGTATTTTGATTTAGCCTTAAATTCAACCAACAACAAAGATTCCTTATATAATCTCTCATTAAAAGGTGCTGATGGAAAATTTGGTTTTTTAGATATAATTGAGAATTACTCCGGCACTCCTGCCTCTAATATTTCATATTATTCATCTGGTATGGCTTATTATCATTTAAAAAAATATGATTTGGCAATCGAATATTTGGGTAAATTTTCATCTAAGGATGATGTTCTAAATTCACTATCTCTTACAACAATTGGTGACTCTTTTATTCAGCTTAACCAATTTGAAGATGCACTCAACTATTATCAAAAAGCCTTAAAATCTACATCCAATAGTTTTACAAGCCCAATCATTTTACTAAAGGCTGGGGATGTTTCTTTGAAAATTGGTAATAATAAAAAAGCGTTAAGTTTTTTCAATAAGATTAAAACTGATTTTCCAAAATCTGCTGAAGCTGATCTAATTGATATTAAAATAGAGCAGTCAAAATAATGTCAACCAAGAAAAAGTCTAATATAGATTTAGATTCTCTCAAAATTGCTAAAGAAAAGAAGTTTGTAATAGTCCATTCTGAATGGAACATTGAAATAGTTAATAGATTACTTAATGGTGCCCTTGAATTCTTTTCAGCAATCGGTTTGGAAAAGGATAAAATTACAATTTGTTCAGTTCCCGGAAGTTTTGAGCTTATTTATGGCTGTAAGAAAATGTCTGATAAAAATAAATATGACGCAATTATTGCAATTGGTAGTGTCATAAAAGGTGAAACAAAACACTTTGATTTTATATGCAACTCTGTTTTTAACGGAATCAAAGATTTAAATTTAACATCAGAATGTCCTGTAATAGCTTGTATTTTAACTGATAATAATATTGAACAGTCACTTGAAAGAAGTGGAGGAAATTTAGGAAATAAGGGGTTTGATTGTGCAGCTGCTGCGGCTAAAATGAGCCTTATTTAAAATACTTAAAAGGAACAAACAGCATTCCGAAGCATTCTCCTCCACCTTTTTTAATATTTTTATGATGCATTTTATGAGCCCTTCTAATGCCTTTCGCATACCAGTTATTAGCGTTTCTAAACAGCTTAAACCTCCTATGAATAAATATATCGTGAACTATGAAGTAAGTTAATCCATAAAGAAATATACCAATTGCTATTGGTAAACCATATACAAAACCAAGTTCAGTCCAAGAGATAACAAATGCCATACTAACCACAGCATAAAAAATGAAGAAAAAATCATTTCTTTCAAACCATGAATCATGATCTTTAATATGATGGTCTTTGTGTAAACTCCAAAGAAATCCATGCATAATATATTTATGACTAAACCAAGCCATAAATTCCATAAAACAAAATGTTCCAATTAGTGATAATATCCAAAGAAATGTTTCCATTATAAAATATTTAATCTATATCTAACGTATGAGCGAGCTAAAACATCAACTTTTTGATAATTAGGGACTCTGACTCTTTTATTTTTTATTAGAGATGATGATGCATTATCTAACTTTTTTAATAATCTTTTATAATATTTATATGCTGCATAAACGCCAAACTTTGAATTGTTTGGAAGCATGTATATACCTTTTAAAGCTATAGAAAAATCCTCTTTTATCTCGCTTAGAATTTTTTTCTTTGCCTCATCATCAAATGAGTTGTTGACAAGATTAGGGAAATAGACTCTGTTTAATTCTTTTAAATCAGCTTTGTAGTCTCTTAAAAAATTAACTTTTTGAAAAGCAGAGCCTAGGGATATAGCATAAGGTTTTAGTTTTTCATACATATTAGTATCACCTTGTACAAAAACTTTTAAACACATTAATCCTACAACATCTGCTGAACCGTATATATAACTCTTGTAATCCTCATAAGAAGAATATTCTTTTTTTTCAAGATCAAGCCGCATGCTACTCAAAAATGAATCAATTAAGTGTTTATCAATATTATGTTTTTTGACAGTTTTTTGAAATGAATTTAAAATAGGATTTAAACTAATATTTTTATTTAATGAATATTCAAGTTCATCAATGAATCTATTTAAAAGCGTTTCTTTATCGTAATTATGAAACGTATCAACAATTTCATCAGCAAACCTGACAAATCCGTAGATATTGTAAATATCTTCTCTTATATTTTTAGATAACATTCTTGTAGCTAGGCTAAAAGAGGTACTGTATGTTTTAGTGACATTTCTAGAACAATCGGCAGATACTTTATCAAATAATTCCTTCATTTTTTATAATGTTTGCTACAAGCTTTCCAGAGACAATTGCTGGCGGAACACCTGGTCCGGGTACTGTTAGCTGACCACTAAAATACAATTTTTTTACTTTTTTACTTTTTAACTTAGGTCTTAAAAAAGCTGTTTGTAGAAGTGTATTAGCAAGACCATATGCATTACCACCAAAAGAATTATAATCATCTTTGAAATCTTTTATACAATAGGATCTTTTAAAGTCAATATAATCTCTGATTTTTTGGTTGGTCAATTTTTCCATTCTATCTAATACCATATTGAAATATTTTTCTCTTATATCATCTGTGTCGTTTAGCTTAGTTGCAATTGGTATCAAAATAAAGCAGTTTTCGTGTCCTTGTGGAGCTGTATGTTCAAAAGTTTTTGATGTTAGGTTAACGTAAAACAATGGGTTTTCAGGCCAAGATGGATGTGTATAAATCTCATCTGAGTGTTTTTCAAAACTTGTATCAAAAAATAAGTTATGATGATTTAAATTTTTTAATCTTTTTTTTATTCCAATGTAAAATAGCAGTGATGATGGAGACCAAACTCTATTATTCCAGTAATTATCTGAATATTGTCTATATTTTGTATCCATTAAGTTTTCAGTGTGAGCATAATCTGCTCCAGAAACAAGAAAGTCACAATTCAATTCTTTATTATTAACAGTAATACTTTTTACTTGACCACAATCAATGTTTATTTTATTAACTGTAGAGTTTTTATAAAATTTAACTCCTTGTTCTTCTGCAATTGATAACATTGATTTTACAACATCATAAAACCCATTTTTTGGTTGCCATGTTCCTAATCCAAAATCTGCATAGTTCATAAAATTGTAAAAAGCAGGGGTGTTATTTGGCTTGGCTCCTAAAAATAAGACTGGGAACTTTAAAATTGACCTCAACATTTCGTTTTTGAAAATACTATTAACTTGTTTGTTTATATTAGTTAAAAACAACTTAAATTTTAGAATTGTCCTAAAATTTATTAATTCAAGTATTGAAAAACCCGGCATTTTATATAGCATATCTTTGACAGCTAATTCATAATTATCTTTAGCATCTTTTAAAAATTTTTTTAACTTATTTCCACTTCCCTTTTCAATATTTTCAAAGGTTTCTATAATTTTATTTACATCGGAGCTTATTGACACAGACTGATTGTTTTTAAAAAACACCTTGTATCCTGGATCCAATTTTTTTATTTGATAAAGGTCAACTGATTTTTTATTGAAATCATTGAAAAATCTTTCAAAAACATCAGGCATCCAATACCAACTTGGTCCCATATCAAATGTGTATCCATTCACTTTAAATTGTCTAGCTCTTCCTCCAAAACTGTCATTTTTTTCAAAGACTGATACATCAAAACCATATTTTGCTAGATAACACGCTGCTGAAAGGGAAGAAAACCCAGAACCAATTATGAAAACTTTCTTTTTCAAAATATATAGTGCGCACGAGAGGACTCGAACCTCCAAGGGATATTTCCCACTAGGCCCTCAACCTAGCGCGTCTACCAGTTCCGCCACGTGCGCTAGAATTGTGACCTGGCTGGGGCTCGAACCCAGGACCCTCTCCTTAAAAGGGAGATGCTCTACCAACTGAGCTACCAGGTCTGATTTTAACGTTTGCAAATATAGGACCAATAATACCATTTTTCAAACATAATTTCCTTTAAATTTGTCATCGATGTACCAAGACATTTTAAAAAAAATAAATCAACCCATTATTTTATTAGGTTATATGGGATCCGGTAAAACAAGTATAGGGAAAAAAATATCAAAAATTCTCAATATTAAATTTTACGATCTTGACAAATTAATTGAAAATAAATTTAATAAAACTGTAAATGAGATTTTCCTTGAGAAAGGTGAAATAAACTTTAGAAAAAAGGAGAGAGCTTTACTTGAGAATATTTTAAATAAAAAAAAGATTTTTGTTTTATCATTGGGTGGGGGTACACCTTGTTATTTTGATAATATTGATTACATAGTAAAAAAAACAGATTTAACTATATTTTTAAAACCGGAAATTCAACAACTATCAAAAAAGTTATATATGAAGAAAGCTGAACGTCCAATTATTCGAGATGTAAGAACTGAAAAAAAAATGATTGAATTTGTTTCAAAACATATGATGGAAAGAATTCATTATTACAACAAGGCTAAATACAAAGTTGTTTATGACTTAAATGATAAAATGTACGCTTGTAACAAAATAATAGACTTGTTAAACAAGAACTGCTCTTAGCTTTTTATTTTCAGAAACAACTTTGACAGTATCTTCAAAGTTTGTCGAAAGGGAGACTCCTTTTATATCAACATTTACAGGGTATTTTTTGTGATCTCTATCGATTAAAACAATCGTCTTAATATTTACATATTTAGCATTAAAGAAGTAGTTTACACATTTAAAAAGTGTTTTACCAGTATTTAAAACATCATCAATTATAAATATTAAACAATCATTAGAAAATTTATGCTCAAATTTGATTTCACTATTGATGTTATTTTTAATTTTTTCAATTTTTATTGGATAAAGTTTTACCTTGTTATTTGAAAAAAATTTTATTTGTTTTTCGATAATTTTAGCAATTTCAAAGCCTTTCTCTTTAATACCAACAAGTACTATCTTATTTGACACATCGCTCACCTCAACAATTTGACAGGCAAGTCTGTTGCATATTCTCAGAATTTTATCATTATCTAATATCATAACACTGTTAATGAATAACAGCAAAAATATCAAGAAAATTGTATCTTGCACAGGATTTGAGAAATAAATTTACTTTGCAAATTATTAAATATTTTTCGCTGATTTTAATTTTGATTTTTTGTTTTACATCATGCAAAAAGGATGATGATAACACTACAAATGCAATTCCTGCTAACGATTACACTGAACAACATACACTTGAGAATGATTCAATAATCGATTTTATGCAAAATCATTTTTATAATTATGATGATTTCTCTAACCTCACACCAAACGAGGGACCTGAATTTATTATTGACTCAATTAGTGGTGATAACTTAGATAAAACTCCAATATATGATCAGGCATCAAGTTTTCAGATTAATGTTAAAGATTCTGATGGCAACTTATTTCCACATACTGCATATTATGTGATCTTAAGAGAGGGAGTTGGTGACAACCCTACGGTTGCTGACTCAGTTTATGTTAGATATAAAGGTATGTTGTTAAATAAAGATGTTTTTGATCAAAGAAAGATTCCAATTTGGCTTCAAGCAAAAAATGTTGTTCGTGGTTTTCAAGAATTTGTTCCTCTTTTAAAAAAGGGTAATATTAATATAAATAGTGATGGTACTTATGACTTCACAAACTTTGGAATAGGCTTTATTATTATGCCTTCTGGCCTTGGTTATTATAATTCAGCAACTGTAAGTATACCATCGTACTCCCCTCTGATTTTTCAGGTAGAAATGATGACATTAAATAGAACAGATCATGACAATGACACTGTCCTTACAATTTATGAGGATATTGATGGAGACAGTAATTTTGATAATGATGATACAGATTCTGATACCATACCAAATTACTATGATCCAGATGATGATGGTGATGGCGTATTAACTAAAGACGAGTATGATGTGGATGGTGATGGAGTTGCTGATGATACTGATGGTGATGGAATACCTGATTATTTAGATAATGAATAATCTATTTTCTACTTAGAACCTTGTTGCATTTTTCAATAATCGATTCTGTTGACAGTCCGTATTTTTTCATTAAATCAGATGGTTTTCCAGATTCTCCAAATTGATCATTTACTCCAACAAATTCCATAGGTGCTAATTTATTTCTTACAATTAATGACGCAATAGATTCTCCCAATCCACCTATAGTATTATGCTCCTCTGCACATACGATGCAGCCTGTTTTTTCTAAAGATTTTAATATAATTTCTTCATCTAATGGTTTAATAGTATGGATATTGATAACTTCTGCCGAAACACCTTTCTTTTTTAAAAAATCTGCAGACTCAATTGCATGCCAAACTAGATGGCCTGTACACACAATTGTAACTTGATTGCCTTCAACTAGTTTAATTCCTCTTCCAATTTCAAATTTTTGATTTTCAGGCATAAAATTTGGTACTTTCGGTCTTCCAAAACGAAGGTAGACAGGCCCATGGTATTTAGATATTTCAATTGTTGCTGCTTTTGTTTGATTATAATCACATGGGTTAATTACAACCATTCCTGGGAGCATTTTCATTAATCCAATATCTTCTAATATTTGGTGTGTCGCACCATCCTCACCCAATGTTATACCTGCATGAGATGCACATATCTTCACATTTTTATCAGAGTATGCAACAGATTGTCTAATTTGATCATAGACTCTCCCTGTCGAGAAATTAGCGAAAGTACCAGTATAAGGAATTTTTTCACCAATTGTCATCCCTGCTGCGATACCAATCATATTGGCTTCTGCTATCCCAATTTGAAAAAATCTATCAGGAAATTTGTTTTTAAAATCATTCATTTTCAGCGAGCCCGTCAAATCAGCACACAATGCAACAATATTTTTATTTTTGGATGCTACCTCGACTAAACCAACTCCAAATCCAGATCTCGTATCATTATTCCCGAAATTTTTAAATCCAAACATTTAATAATCATTTAGTGTTTCTGGATTTTGATTCAAAGCAATCTCCAGTTCCTCGTCATTAGGAGCAACCCCATGCCACTTGTGGGTCCCCATCATATAATTCACTCCATTACCCATGATAGTTTTCATAATTATGACAACTGGTTTACCATTATAACAATTTTCTTTTGCTGTTTGTATGGCTTTTCTTACTTCATCTAAATTATTTCCATCATCCAAATTAATAGTAAACCAACCAAAACTTTGAAATTTTGATTCAATATTACCTAAGTCTAAAACGTCTTTCAAGTCACCATCAATTTGTTTATTATTGTTGTCTATAGTACAAATTAAATTATCAACTTTATTTGCAGCTGCATACATTATGGCTTCCCAATTTTGTCCCTCTTGCAATTCTCCATCGCCATGTAAGCTGTACACTATATTTTTATCATCATTCAATTTTTTCGAAAGAGCAGCACCAATAGCAACAGATAGGCCTTGTCCAAGAGAACCACTGGCAATTCTTACACCTGGAAGCCCTTCGTGCGTTGTAGGATGACCCTGAAGCCTAGAGTTTATTTTTCTAAAAGTTGATAATTCTTTTATAGGAAAGTACCCGGCTCTTGCTAATACACTGTAAAATACAGGAGAAATATGACCATTTGATAAGAAAAAAAGGTCCTCATCATAACCATTCATGTTGAACTCTTTTTTTCTTTTCATAATTTCAAAAAATAAAACAACAAAAAACTCTGTACATCCTAGCGATCCCCCAGGGTGTCCAGAATTATTGGCATGAACCATTCTTACAATATCCCTTCTTACTTGAAAAACTAAATTTTGAATACTAGTCATGAAATGAAATTATTGATTTATAATTTAATAAATGTAAATCTTAATCAAACTTATTAACTTTTGTGATATTATATATTAATATATTTGAAAAGTGCATTTCAAAATTATAAAAAAAGATATAAAAACCAGAGCAAGAGTTGGTGAAATCACACTTAATGGTAGAAAATTTGAAACTCCAATTTTTATGCCTGTTGCTACCTCAGCTGCTATAAAAGGTTTACATACCAAAGATCTGGTTGAGTCATCCAATGCTGAAATAATATTGGCAAATACATATCACCTTTATTTAAGACCTGGTCATCAAATAATAAGAAATTGTGGAGGAATTCACGATTTTATGTCATGGGATAAGCTAGTTTTAACTGATAGCGGTGGTTACCAAGTATATTCACTTTCAAATAATAGAAAAATTAAGGAGGATGGAGTCAAATTTAAGTCACATATTGATGGATCTTATCATTTTTTTAGTCCGGAGAAAGCGATCCAGATTCAAAAAAATATTGGCGCTGATATAATTATGGCTTTTGATGAATGTACGCCATATCCCTGCACAAAAGATTATGCCAGAAAATCAATGAATCTTACTCACAGATGGCTAAAAAGATGTATCAGCGAATTTGAGAATACAGACAAGAATAGATCTAGAGAACAGTTTTTATTTCCTATTGTTCAGGGCAGTATTTACAGAGATTTAAGAACTGAGTCTGCAGAATTCATTTCATCAATGGATTTGCCTGGAAATGCAATTGGAGGTCTTTCAGTTGGTGAACCTCATGATTTAATGTATGAAATGTGTGAAATAGTTTGTGATATACTTCCTGAAAATAAACCTAGATATTTGATGGGTGTTGGTACACCAACTAATATTCTAGAAAATATATGTTTAGGTGTGGATATGTTTGATTGTGTAATGCCTACAAGGAACGCAAGAAATGGCATGCTTTTTACATCCGAAGGGAAAATTAATATTAAAAATGAAAAATGGAAAAAAGATTTTTCTCAAATAGATCATAATGGATCAACCTTTGTAGATAGTAAATATTCAAAAGCATATTTAAGACATCTTTTTTCAATTAATGAAAATTTAGGAAAACAAATTGCAACAATTCATAACTTAGGCTTCTACAGTTGGATTATTAAAAAAACAAAAGAGAAAATTTTAGAAGGTAATTTTGAGAGCTGGAAAAAATCAATGGTTAAAAAATTAGATAATAAGTTATAATGAGGATACTCGATAAATATATAATTAAGCAATTTGTTTTGTCATTTCTATTTATGTTTCTTCTCTTTATTCCAATTGGGATTTTAGTTGATGTATCTGAGAAAATTGATAAGTTCAAAGAGCACGATTTGAGTTTTTATGAAGTTTTCGATTACTACATAGATTTCATTTGGTATTATGGTTATTTTTTATTCCCAATTTTTGTTTTTTTAGCTGTAATTTGGTTTACTTCTAAATTATCATCCAACTCAGAGGTAATAGCAATTTTAAGTTCTGGAGTATCTTTTAAACGATATTTACAACCCTTTATTGTTACAGCTATTTTTATTGCGTTCATATCAATTTTTTCAGGAATGTTTATTATACCGGAAAAAAATAAAAGCTTTACAATTTTTCAGAATAAGTATTTAAGTAAAAAAAATAAAAACAACGCTTTACAAGCTGTTTACAAACAAATATCTGATAATGAATACCTTTATGTAAGTTCATACAATAAAACTAGAAACCAAGCTTATAATTTTTCCATTGAGAAGTTTAACGGTAACAAATTACAAGAAAAAATTCTTGCAAGAAATATCAGATGGATTGAAAAAGACAGTCTATTTAGACTAACAGATTACTTCAAAAGAACCTTCAAAGATAAATCCGAAAAAATCGAAAGTAAAAGAATTTTTGATACAATTATGAACTTAACTATGTCAGACTTTGAGATTGTTAATTATCAAGCTAAAACATTAAATTTTTTTGAATTAAATAGATTTATTGAAAGTGAGAAAAAAAGTGGCTCTCCATTACTAAATAGTCATATATTAGAAAAAAATAAAAGGATTACAATTCCTATTTCTGTAATAATATTAACAGTATTGGCCGTAGTCGTATCATCCTTTAAAAAAAGGGGTGGTGTTGGGTTAAATTTAGCATTTGGAATAACACTTGCTTTTATTTTTGTTTTTTTCGATAAGTTCTTTTCCGTATTAGTTACTGAATCAAATTTAAACCCATATATTGGTGCATGGTTACCTAATTTAATTTTTGCATTTGTTACTGCATATATTGTTAAATTATCATTAAAATAAAGTTTGTTAATGTATATTTATCCCAATGGAATATCTTGATTTTGAATTGCCTTTAAAGGAGTTGAATGAGCAATTGGAAAATTGTAAAAAATTAGGGTCAGAGGGCAACATTGACATTAAAGATGCTTTGAAAGAAATAAAATCAAAACTAGTAATAAAGAAAAAAGAAATTTATGGGTCATTGACACCATGGCAAAGAGTTCAGTTATCTAGACATCCATCAAGACCCTATACACTTGATTATTTAGCTAATATGACCAATAATAATTTTTTAGAATTACATGGAGATAGAAATATTGCTGATGATAAAGCAATGGTTGGGGGGCTTGGAAAATTAGATAATCAAACCTTTATGTTCATTGGTCAACAAAAAGGAAATAACATTAAAAGTAGACAGTATAGAAACTTTGGAATGGCTAACCCCGAAGGTTATCGAAAAGCGATGAGATTGATGAAGTTAGCTGAAAAATTTTCATTACCGATAGTAACACTCATTGACACTCCCGGTGCTTACCCTGGTATTGAAGCTGAAGAAAAAGGACAAGCTGAGGCAATAGCTAGAAACCTGTACGAGATGTTTAAAATAAAGACTCAAATTATTGTTGTTGTAATTGGTGAAGGTGCTTCTGGTGGTGCTTTAGGAATAGGTGTTGGCGATAAAATAATGATGTTAGAAAATACTTGGTATTCTGTTATCTCTCCAGAATCTTGTTCATCTATTTTATGGAGAAGTTGGGACCATAAAGAGCAGGCTGCTGAAGCACTAAAGTTAACTCCCAATGATATGAAAAAAAATAAGTTAATTGATAAAATTGTAAAAGAACCAATTGGTGGTGCACATCAAAATCCCGAAAAAATATACATTTCTTTAAAAAAAGAAATAATCAACACATACAGAGATCTAAAGAAACAAAGTGTTTCATCAATATTAAAAAATAGAATGACAAGGTTTACTCAAATGGGGGTATACAGTGAATAATTTTTTGTTGTTAACAATTTACCAATAATTATTAACAAAAGCTGTTTGTTTGTTTTAGTTTAAATTTTCACATTTCATTTTTAATTTCTCTATGTTAGCGAAGTGAAGAGAGTTTCAAATATTAATGTCGATCAATATGGTGAAAAGGCTTCCGTTTTTTCTTTACAGAAAGGTAAGCTACCTCCACAGGCAGTAGATCTAGAAGAGGTTGTTTTGGGTGCTATGATGATTGATAAAAAAGGTGTAGATGAGGTTATTGATATATTACAACCAGAGGCCTTCTATAAAGAAAGCCACCAATTAATCTTTAATTCTATTATCAGTCTATTTGAAAAACAAGAGCCTATTGATATAAAGACTGTTTCTTTCCAGTTAAAAAAAGATGGAAATTTAAACACAGTAGGGGGAGACTACTATTTAATTGAATTATCACAAAAAGTATCATCATCAGCCCATATAGAATTTCATTCTAGAATTATTTTACAAAAATTTATTCAAAGAAAGCTTATTTCTATTTCAAACGAAATTATTGAGGATTCTTATGATGAAACATCTGATGTGTTCGATTTATTGGATAAAGCTGAATCTAGAATTTATGATATTTCCCAAAGAAATTTGAAAAAAAATACTCAATCTGCAGAGGATTTAGTCTTAGCTGCAAAGAAAAAAATTGAGGAAATTTCTAAAAAAGAGGGCCTTAGTGGCATAGCCTCTGGCTTCGGAGAAATTGATAGATTGACATCTGGTTGGCAGCCAAGTGATTTGATAATTGTTGCAGCTAGACCAGGTATGGGTAAAACTGCATTTACATTATCAATGGCAAGGAATATTTCAGTTGAAAACAACATGCCTGTAGCTTTTTTTTCTTTAGAAATGTCTGCAATTCAATTAATAACTCGGTTAATATCATCTGAAACTGGACTTAATTCAGAAAAACTGAGAACTGGTAAATTAGAAAAGTTTGAGTGGGAATTATTAAATGTAAAAGTTACAAATCTTGAGAACGCTCCGCTATACATAGATGATACTCCTTCGTTATCAATTTTTGAACTGAGAGCAAAAGCTAGAAGGTTGTCTTCTCAGTTTGGTATTAAACTTATTGTAGTGGATTATTTACAACTTATGACTTTAGGATCCAGTCAGAAATCTGGAAATAGAGAGCAAGAAATTTCTACGATTTCTAGAAACTTGAAGGCTTTAGCTAAAGAACTTGACATTCCTATTATTGCTCTCTCACAATTGTCCCGTGCTGTTGAACTAAGGGGTGGTACAAAAAGACCCATCTTATCTGACTTAAGAGAATCAGGTGCCATTGAACAAGACGCAGATATTGTTTCATTCTTATATCGTCCTGAATATTATAAAATTGATGAATGGGATGATGAAGAAAGATCACCAGCGCTTGGCCAAGCAGAATTTATTGTTGCTAAACACAGAAATGGTGGTCTTAGTTCTATTAAACTTAAATTTATTAACTCATTAGGAAAGTTTGAAAATTTATCAGCTTTTGAAAATCCTTTTGAGTATCAATCTAAAATTAATACAGATAAAAAAGTAAATCCCGACCAAGCATTCGAGAGTGGTTCTTATAGGTCAGATGAGGATGATGATTTATTTTAAACTATTAACTAATTTAGAAAAATTTTCAGAGTCGTTCATAGCCATATCCGCAAGAACTTTTCTGTTAAGATCAATTTTGCTTTCTTTTAATTTGTGCATTAATTCAGAGTAAGATAGTCCATTTTGTCTTGCAGCAGCATTAATTCTTAAAATCCAAAGTGCTCTAAAACTTCTTTTTTTGTTTCTTCTATCTCTATATGCATATGTTAAGCCCTTCTCAACAGCATTTTTTGCAACTGTATAAACATTTTTTCTTCTTCCAAAATATCCTTTAGCTTCCTTGAGAATTTTTTTTCTTTTTTTTCTAGATGCTACTGAGTTTACCGATCTTGCCATAATTTATTTTTTAACTGAGGTGTTTTGATAAAACTTATACCCTTTGTTTGGTTAAACTATTTATTATTTAAGCCTGAGTTGCTTTCTTATACTGTTTAAATCACTATCACTAACTAAACCATCATGAGTAAGTTTTAATTTCCTCTTTTTCGATTTCTTTGTTAAAATATGATTTTTGAATGCATGTTTCCTTTTAATCTTGCCAGTTCCAGTTACTTTGAACCTCTTTTTGGCACTCGATTTAGTTTTCATTTTACTCATTGACTATTTTTTTACTTTTTTTGGGCTCACAAACATAATCATTTTTTTTCCTTCTAGCACAGGTAATTGTTCAACTTTTCCATACTCTTCTAACTCTTGTGCTAATTTTAATAATAAAATCTGGCCTTGTTCTTTGAAGATAATTGATCTGCCCTTAAAAAAAACAAATGCTTTAAGTTTTGCCCCATCTTCAAGAAATTTAATCGCATGTTTTTTCTTAAATTCATAATCGTGAATATCCGTTTGTGGACCAAACCTTATTTCTTTAACAACAACCTTTTGAGTCTTTGCTTTTAAATACTTTTCCCTTTTTCTTTGATCATATAAAAACTTTTTATAATCCAAAGCTTTACAGACTGGGGGAACTGCCTTAGGAGAAATTTCTACCAGGTCAGTTTCTAGTTTTTTGGCTATTAATAAGGCTTCACTAATAGGATATATCCCAATATCAACATTGTCTCCAACCAATCTAACTTCTTGGGATGAAATCTCACCATTAATTTTGTGAGGATTTTTTTTTATTATTCTTCCGGGTCTTCTCCCTCTTTTTCTTCTTAGTGCTATGGCTATTAATTTAGGTTAGTTTCTCGTGATTCGTTCACTATACTTGAAATATAATCTGAAAGTTTATCTAGCTTAATACCACCAACAATATTACCACCCCTAAGCCTGATTGTAACTTCTGAGTTTTCAACTTCTTTATCTCCAATTATACCCATAATGTGAGTTTTTTTCTTTTCTGCTTCAAGAATTTTCTTTCCTACAGTTTCATTCCTAAAATCAGCAGATGCGCGAATTTCGTCTTTTTCTAATAAATTCAAAACTTTTTGAGTGTAATTTTGGTGTTTTTCACCTACTGCTATTAATAAAATTTGATTTGTTGCCAACCAAAGCGGAAACACACCAGCAGTGTGTTCTATTAGTATAGCTATAAACCTTTCCAAACTTCCAAAAGGTGCTCTGTGAATCATAACTGGTCTTTCATCTTGATTGTTTTTATTCTTAAAATTAAGATCAAATCTCTCTGGTAAATTGTAATCAACTTGAATTGTCCCCAATTGCCATTCTCTATTCAACGCATCTTTAACCATAAAATCAAGTTTTGGACCATAAAATGCTGCTTCACCATATTCTGTCCTATAATTAAGGTTTTTTGATTTAGTGGCCTCAAGAATTGCATTTTCAGCAAGACTCCAAACTTCATCAGAACCAATATATTTATCTATATTCTTTTTATCTCTCAGAGATATTTGAGCTGTAAAATCTTTAAATCCGAGGGACTTAAAAACATATAAAACAAGGTCGATCACTTTTGTAAATTCATCTAAAAGCTGGTCTTGAGTACAAAAAATATGAGCATCATCTTGTGTGAATCCTCTAACTCTTGTAAGTCCATGCAATTCACCACTTTGTTCATAACGGTATACTGTACCAAATTCTGCATACCTAACGGGTAAATCTCTGTAACTCCATTTTCGTGAATTAAATATTTCACAATGATGCGGACAGTTCATAGGTTTAAGTAAAAACTCTTCATCTTCTTTAGGTGTTTTTATTGGTGAAAATGTACTTTCACCATATTTATCATAGTGTCCAGATTGCTCATAAAGTTTTTTATTACCAATATGTGGGGTTATAACCATTTCATATCCAGCTTTTTTTTGTGCGGTTTTTAAAAAATCCTCTAGTCTTGATCTAAGTTCAGTTCCCTCAGGAAGCCATAGAGGAAGACCTAAACCTACATTTTCTGAAAAAGTAAATAAGCCTAATTGTTTACCTAAAACTCTGTGATCTCTTTTTTTTGCCTCTTCGATCAATTGAATATATTCTTTAAGCAATTTTTCTTTTGGAAAGCTAATCCCGTAAATTCTTGTCAACTGTTTATTATTTTCATCACCCCTCCAATAAGCACCTGCGATATTCAATAATTTTACGCTTTTGATAAATTTTGTGGAGGGAATGTGTCCACCTTTGCATAAATCAGTGAAGTCAGCATGATCACAAAAAGTTATTTTTTCACCATCAAGACCCTTAATTAATTCAAGCTTATATTTATTTTGTTGCTTTTCGTAGTACTCTAAAGCTTCTGTATTTGAAACTTCTCGCATCTTAAAAGAATGATCTTTCCTTGCTTCTTCAATCATCTTTGTTTCAATCTTTATAAAATCATTTTCTGAGAATGATGTATTTTGAAAATCTACATCATAATAAAAACCATTTTCAATTGCAGGACCTATAGTCAGTTTTGAATCTGGATATAAGTTAAGAATCACTTGGGCTAAAAGGTGTGCAGTTGAGTGCCAAAACACCATTTTTCCCTCACGATCTTTCCATTTAAAAAACTTTATGTTACCATCCTTAAAAAGTTGTGTTCTTAATTCAATAGTTTTACCATTGTACTCAGCGCTTAAGATTTCTCTTGCAAGTGCTGGGCTAATTTTTTCAGCAATTTCATACGGTGTTATTCCATCATCATACTTTATTTCATTGCCATCTGGGAATACTACTTTAATCATTCCTTAAATTATTATTTTCATCTTCAGTTAAGCTTTTGACAATATTCATTATTCCTGTATAGAGTAAATATACTGCCATTAAGCAAAAAACTGTACCTAAAATTAAAACAAAATAATAAAATTCATGATCCTTATTTTTAAAAGCAGAAAAAACTACTGTTGGACCCAAAAACATCAAAAAGAGACAACTGATAAGCCGATTAAAAGCTTTAGATAAATTATTTTTTTTCAAATTTTATTAAAATTACTTCTTATAAGTAGCGCTAGACCAATGATCATAAATGGAATGCTTAACCATTGGCCAGTGGATAGTATACCTAGGTAGTTTTCAAGACCACCTTGACTTTCTTTTACGTATTCAACGACAAACCTAACTCCAAATAAAAATATCAGAAAAAAGCCAAAAAAGAATCCTTTTTTTTCAACTAGTTTTGTTTTCTGGTAAAGAGCATATAGAATAATAAAGAGAATCAAATATCCAAAGGATTCATAAAGTTGTGCAGGATGTCTAGGTAAATTTTCAGATCTATTTAGAAAAGTAACACCAAAATTAGAACCTGTATAATTACCCACAATTTCAGAGTTAAAAAAATTACCAATTCTGACTAACATCCCACCCAAAGCAACAGCAATTACCAACCTATCAAAAATCCATAATACAGACTCATATTTATATTTTATTTTATATACAACTATAGATAAAATAATTCCTATTGTTGCACCATGACTTGATAATCCTCTATAGCCAACAAAATTCCAACCATTTTCACCAATCTTTATGGGTAAAAATATCTCTAATAGATTATTTTGAAAATAGCTCCAGTTGTAAAAAAAAACTTCTCCAAGTCTAGCACCAATTAGAGTTCCAAGAACCATATGTACAAGGAATGGGTCAAGAAGCTTTAGATCTTTCTTTTCTTTAATATAGATTTTTTCCATTAGTTTGTAACCAAAGAAAAAAGCAAGTAAAAACATTAAACTATACCAATATATTGTTATTGGTCCAATGCTAATTATTGATTCACTTAGATCGTGCTTAAAAATTAACTCGTCCATATCTCAAATATAGCTTATTAAGGGACAGGATCGCAGCCACAACTTTTGTTCCAAGGATTACACTTTAAAACTCTAACAATA
>OZSS01000606.1_pt1 | contig 17301 bp, 17 predicted proteins | sample 1779911 | NCBI WGS metagenome assembly OZSS01 (sample SAMEA2603589, study PRJEB24840) | metagenome | biome: Water; feature: Photic zone; material: Seawater sample | place: Mediterranean Sea | collected 2013-11-12 | depth 10 m | reverse complement strand
TCTAAATGGTCCATAAAAAGCTGAAGCGTATTTGGCCGCATAGGAAAGAATTAAAACTGACTGAAAAGCATTTGCATCTAAGGTTTTTCGAATCACACCTACTCGTCCATCCATCATGTCTGAAGGGGCAACCATAGTCGCACCTGCATCCGCTGCTAAAACGGCCATCTCAGCAAGAATATCCACTGTCACATCATTCAAAGGAGATTGTGAACCAATTTCAACAATCCCATCATGCCCATCTATCGTGTAAGGGTCTAAGGCCAAATCAGCAATAATTGTCAACTCAGGGAAATGTTTGCGCAAAGCTTTTATTGCCCGATAAATTAAGCTTTCCGGATTCAAGGCTTCACGACCCATATTACATTTCAAAGAGGCTTCTATCTTTGGAAACAAAGCAACTCCACCAATTCCAAGCTCAATCAAGGACTCACATTCCTTAAGTAATAAATCAATTGAAAGTCGCTCAATCCCAGGCATAGAATCAACTGGCTCGCAAATCGAATCACCTTCAATCACAAAAAGAGGTTGAATTAACTTCGAAATTTTTAAATCTGTTTCCTCAACAAGATCACGTAAGGATTGAGTTTGACGCAATCTTCTTGGTCGATGAATCAAATCTAATTGATAATCTTTTTTATCTGACATATGAATCAACTTAAATAAAACTGCTTACATATCAAGTATTTGCTCCAAACCTTTTAAACAAAACTGTTTTTAAAAAAAATGCCGGTTAAACTATACGATACATTAACTCGATCTAATCAAACATTAAGCCAACCCGAAGGCAGACCTTTTTATTTCTATTGCTGTGGACCTACTGTTTATGGTCCCGCACATATTGGAAACTTTCGTACTTTTTTAATTCAGGATGTTCTTAGACGAGTATTAGAAATAGATGGATTTCAAGTTAAGCATGTTCGAAATATCACGGATGTAGATGATAAAACGATTCGCGAATCCCAAGCGAAGAATCAAAGCCTCAAAACATTCACCGAACATTGGACGAAAAAATTTCATGCTGATTGTCAGAGCCTCAACTTACTGACACCAAGTTCAGAGCCTAAAGCAGTAGATCATATACAAGAACAGATACAGCTCGTTGAACAATTAATTCAGAAAAATCATGCCTATGTTGAAAAAGATGGGTCGGTGTATTTCCGCGTACAATCCTGCTGTGATTATGGAAGGCTCAATCGCATTGATCAATCTGAACTAAAATCTCAAACCGAAAATTCTGCTGGCTCCGCAAATTTATCTGATGAATATGATCGTGAATCTATTTCAGATTTTGCACTTTGGAAAGCGCGCAAAGACGAAGATGGAGATAACTATTGGACAAGCCCATGGGGTGAAGGACGCCCTGGTTGGCACTTAGAATGTAGTGCCATGATTCACCGCACTTTCGAAGGGCAGACCATTGATTTACACGGAGGGGGTATTGATCTTTGCTTTCCTCATCATGAAAATGAAATTGCACAATCTGAATCAGCCTACGAAAAAACGCTTTGTACCCATTGGTTCCATTCTGCTCACTTAAGAGTTGAAAACAAAAAAATGTCAAAAAGCTTAGGAAATTTATATACATTAGACGATCTAATTGCAAAAAACCATTCACCCATGGCCTTGCGTTACACGCTCATAGCTTCCAGCTATCGACAGCCTCTTAACTTTACCTTCGATGGGTTACGGGCATCCGACAGTGCCCTAAACAAGATTGAGCGCTTCACCGAAGCCCTACTTCAAAATGTAAAAAAGAGCAAAGAGCAATTTAATGAACACTATGTAACCACGCATAAAATCGATGACTTCGGCCTTCTTCAAAACGCTTGGGAAGGACTCAGCAATAACCTCAACACCTCTGCGTGTTTAGGATCACTCTTTGGATTAATCGGCTCTAACCCAGTTAGTAAACTCGATTCAGATGAGACAGAAAAACTCCTCAAAGCACTTGGCTCTATTCTTTATGCACTTGGCTTAAAATTATTCTCAAATCCCTTGCAGGCTTCAAAAGCACCTCAAGCGATTCTTGAATTGGCAAAAGAGCGCTGGGAAGCCAAGCAAAACAAAGACTACGCCAAAGCTGACTCTTTAAGAAAAAGCTTACAAAATGATGGATGGGATGTCAAAGATACCCCGACTGACTTTGAACTCTTCCCCCTCAATCAATAAGACACCCACATTTATAATGGATCAAAGTACCCTTACTATTAAAGCCATAGGTAATCGCCACTCACTTTGGGGTGAAGGCCCTATTTGGTGGAATGATTCGCTATATTATGTCGACATAGAAGGTAAGGCAATCATCCGACTCAACCCAGATACCGAAGAAGAAACAATTTGGGAATTCCCTGAACGCATTGGCTGTATCGTCCCCTGCAATAATGGAAAGCTACTGTATGCAGGTGATAATGGTATCTCTATTTTCGATCCCAAAACACAAAAAAGTAGCCAAATTACCGACCCAGAGTCCCACCTTCCAGATAATCGATTCAATGATGGTAAATGCGACCCATGTGGTCGATTTTGGGGTGGAACCATCAGCTTAAAAAAAATTAAAGGTAGCGCCTCTCTCTACTGTCTTGATGCCCAACAAAATCTTGGAAAAAAACTTGAAGGACTGACCAATTCAAACGGGCTTGCTTGGTCTCAAAATAAGAAACGTTTTTTTCATATCGATACCCCAAATAGAAACATCCAAGCCTATGCCTATAACAAAGATACTTCTGAAATCACCCAAGCAGAAACCATCATCGATACAGAAGCTTTAGGATTCGATAGTTCGCCAGATGGTATGACTATTGATCACAAAGATAATCTATGGGTGGCCTTCTGTCATGGCGGTTGCGTTGCTAGCTTTGATACAAAAAATGGAAGCCTTCTACAAACGATAAAAATACCTGCTATTGAAACTACTTCTTGCACCTTTGGTGGACGAGCACTCAACCGACTCTTTGTCACTACAGGTATTAAAAAAGATTACCCAGAAACGCATGCCGGAAAAATATTCGTTATTGATGGCTTACCGATAAAAGGAACATCCGCCCATACCTATACTCTTGTATAAAGATCAATGTATCTATTTCTTGTAATACATTATTGACTCTCCAACCAAAGATTCCCTTTTTAAAAATCATGAAAGAAATGTCTCCACTAGAAACACTGCGTCACTCATGCTCTCATGTGCTCGCAACTGCGATTCTTAGGCTATACCCAGACACTCAACTTGATATCGGACCACCGACCGACAACGGCTTTTACTACGACATTGATTGCCAGAAAAAACTCGATGCCTCGGACCTTGAAGCCATTGAGAAAGAAATGAAGAAGGTGATTAAAGAAAATCAGAAATTCACTCGAATCGAAGCCACACGGGAAGAGGCTAAAGCAAAAATTGAAGCCAGTGGACAGACCCGCTATAAATTCGGCCGATTAGATGACATTCCCGAAGGCGAAGCTGTTAGTTTTTATCAAAACGGCGAATTTATTGATCTCTGTGCAGGCCCACATGTTAACTATACTAAAAAAATAAAGGCCTTTAAACTCCTTTCCATTGCTGGAGCCTATCACAGAGGAGACGAAAATAATACTCAACTTCAACGCATATACGGAACTGCATTTCCTTCTGCTCAAGAACTGGAAGATTATTTAGAAAAACTTGAGCAAGCAAAAGCACGTGACCACCGAAAACTCGGAAAAGAATTAAAACTCTTCCACATAGATGACGCTGTTGGATCAGGCATGATATTGTGGACGCCGAACGGGTCTATTATTCGAAACGAACTTCAGAATTTCATCAGTGAAGAGCTAAGGAAATCAGGGTATAGCCAAGTGCACACACCACACATAGGGAAACTTGGACTTTATCGTACTTCTGGACACTTCCCCTATTATAAAGAATCTCAATTTCCTCCAGTCGTAGAACCTGGAACATTAGAGCAACTTGCAAAGGAAGGTTGCTCCTGTGGCGAACTTTCGAACCAACTCGATGAAGGGACTGTTGATGGCTATTTACTCAAGCCGATGAACTGTCCGATGCATATCAAGATTTTTGATAGCCAACCCCACTCCTACCGAGACTTACCCATCCGCTTGGCTGAATTTGGAACTGTTTATCGTTGGGAGCAATCTGGTGAACTAAATGGCATGACTCGTGTTCGAGGTTTCACTCAAGATGACGCACATCTTTTCTGCACTGAAGAGCAAATTGCTGAAGAAATTGTTGGGTGCTTAAACTTAGTAAAACTTGTTTTCAAAACATTAGGCATGAATAATTATCGTGTTCGAATAGGATTGCGTGACACTGACTCAACTAAATATGTCGGCGATTCTAAACAATGGGATCATGCAGAAGATGCCTTAAGAAAAGCAGCTAAAAACCTAGGGGTTGACTTTACCGAAGAAGAAGGAGAAGCAGCTTTCTATGGACCCAAAATTGATTTCGTGGTCAAAGATGTGATTGAACGAGAATGGCAACTCGGCACTGTACAAGTAGACTACAATTTACCCGAACGTTTCGACCTAAGTTATATTGGAGCAGATAATGAAAAACATCGCCCTGTGATGATTCACCGAGCACCCTTTGGATCTATGGAGCGTTTCTGTGGTGTCCTCATTGAACACTTTGCCGGCAACTTCCCAACTTGGCTCGCTCCCGAACAAGTCCGTATTCTCCCTATGAATGATGAACTCGTTGATGCGGCGAAAGCAATTGAATCGCAATTATCTTCTGCAAAAATACGATGCACGGTCGATGAAGTGGCGGATAAACTTGGCGCAAAAATTCGGAAAGCAGAAATCGCTAAGGTACCTCACATGATAATTCTTGGAAAAAAAGAAGCAGAAGCTGGGAAAATATCGGTGCGTTCTCGAGCCAACAAAGAACTAGAAAATATCTCAAGCGCAGATGAATTTATAACTTCTTTACTTGATATTATAAATACGAAAAAATTGCCCGATAATCAACAGTCCTAAATTAGCCACATTAAATAGCAATCGATTGCTATCTTGCTCAATAGTTTAGATTTTATCAAGAAATCTTGACTTCAAAGCGTGGTTAGCTTTGATAACTCGTTCGGAAGCCAGGGTAGCTCAGTGGTAGAGCAGAGGACTCATAAGCCTTTGGTCGGGAGTTCAAATCTCCCCCTTGGCACCATTTTACATCAAGTATTAACTATGTTTACAGGTATTGTTGAAGAGACAGGGATCGTCCGTTCTTTTGAAGAACTGGATCAAGCATGGCGTCTCGAAATAGAAGCAAAATTAATTTTAGACGACATTAAGCTTGGAGATAGTGTTTCAATCAATGGTTGCTGTTTAACGGTTGTTGGTATTCAGGGTGCATGCTTATTTTTTGATTTATTAGAAGAATCGATTCGAAAAACCTCTATTAAATCAGTGTCAAATGGTAGTTTAGTGAATCTTGAGCGAGCTCTACTCCCCACATCTCGAATGGGAGGACATTTTGTTTCTGGGCATGTTGATGGATTAGGTGCCATTCGTTCCATTGAAAAAAACGATAAAGATACCATTATTGAAATAAGCCCTGCGGAATCAGACGTTACTTCCTTAAAATATGTCGTGCCAAAGGGATGCATTACACTGGACGGTATTTCATTAACCATTTACTCCGTAAATGAATCGAGTTTTAGTGTTTGGTTGATCCCTCATACCCTAGAAGTTACTAATTTGCACAGCAAATCGGTGGGCGATCCTATTAACATTGAATATGATATGATCGCCAAGTATTTAGAAAAATTGCAGGTTTCAAAATAACTCTACTATCTTTTTCGCTAATTTTTATTGAGCTTATCATCTTAATCCCTTCTATTGAGATAACATTAAACTATGGAAGATATAATCATTTTAGGAACAGGCTGTGCAGGTTTGACTGCGGCCATCTATACAGGGCGTGCACAATTAAATCCTCTCGTTTTAGAGGGCTCTCAGCCTGGTGGACAATTAACCACCACTTCTGAAGTAGAAAATTTTCCAGGATTTCCTGAAGGAATTGATGGATACACAATGATGGATCGCTTGAGAAAACAAGCCGCTCGATTCGGAGCACGTTTTGAACACGCAAAAATTGATTCCATAGAAGTGAATGGAACGACTAAAATTTTACATGCAGGTGATAAAACCTTTGAGGCGAAAGCAGTGATTATTGCGACAGGGGCAAGACCAAGATTACTCGACATTCCTGGAGAAAAAGAAATGTACGGCGGAAAAGGAGTTACAACCTGTGCTACTTGCGATGGTGCTTTCTATCGAGATATGGATGTGACCGTGATTGGAGGTGGTGATTCAGCCTGCGAAGAAGCCCTCTTTTTAACACGCTTTTGTTCTAAAGTTACCTTAGTACATCGTCGTGATACTTTAAGAGCCTCAAAAATAATGGCCGAGCGGACTCTTGCCCACGAAAAAATTGAAGTGGTATGGAATGCGAATCCCGAAGCAGTCCTTGCAGATGAGTCTGGTAATGCACGAGCTTTAAAAGTTAAGAAAACCGATACAGGAGATTCCGAAGAGATACCTTGCAAGGGGGTATTTATAGCTATTGGGCACATTCCAAATACAGACTTTGTTCAAGGCTTACTCGATAGAGATGACAATGGCTATATTGTTCCAGCTTCTGAAAGCCAAGTACGAACTTCTCTTCCTGGACTATTTGCTGCGGGCGATTGCGTTGACCATGTTTACCGCCAAGCAATCACAGCTGCGGGCATGGGTTGCCAATCAGCAATTGAAGTGGAACGCTGGTTAGCCGAACTATAATAAGAATTTATGGATTTATCCGATTTAAGAATAAGCTACACCAAAGACAGCTTCAGTGAATCTGATCTTTTTAAAAGCCCTTTTGATCAATTTGAAAAATGGTTTTCTGAAGCACTTAAATCTAAATTAGATGAGCCCAATGCGATGAGTCTAGCTACGATATCACCGGATGGGAAGCCCCGCACTCGGATTGTATTGGTTAAGGATTTCTCTAAGGATGGTTTGATCTTTTATACCAATTACGAAAGTGCTAAAGCAAAGGGCATGGATGTTAATAAGGATGTTTCTGTGAATTTCGTTTGGCATCCTTTACAAAGGCAAATCAACATTCAAGGATTCACAGAAAAAGTGGATCGCAAAGTTTCAGAACTTTATTTTCACAGTCGCCCAAGGGGTAGCCAATTAGGCGCACTCGTCTCGCCTCAAAGTACGGTAATTGCATCTCGAAAGGTACTTGAAGATCGATTAGCTGAACTGGATGCTCGATATCAAGACGAGCCCATTCCTCTTCCTGAAAATTGGGGTGGTATTCGCATTATTCCCACACGTTTTGAATTTTGGCAAGGTCGTGATAATCGCTTACATGATCGCTTTGAATATATTTTGCAAAATGATCAATGGTTGAGTCAACGACTGGCTCCTTAACTTAAAAAAATCTGATATGTTATACCAATCTGACAAACTCCTTCTCATAGCTGGTCCTTGTTCACTTGAAAGCATTGACCTTTGTCGTGAAGTAGCAGATACACTTGCCAAATTAGAACAAGAATACCCTGCTCTTAATATAGTCTTTAAAGGCTCCTTTGATAAAGCGAATCGAACCTCAATCAAAAGCAATCGAGGAACGGGCATTGATGAAGGCTTGGCTATTTTTCGAAAGATTAAAGAAGAATATGGCTTCCCAACACTAACTGATATCCATTTGCCGGATCAGGCAGGAATCGTTTCCGAAGTGGTGGATGTTTTACAAATCCCTGCATTTCTATGCCGACAGACCGATTTAATCATAGCCGCTTCAGAAACTGATAGCGTGGTGAATGTGAAAAAAGGACAATTTTTATCACCTCAAGAAATGTCTCATGTGATTCACAAGCTAGAATCCTTAGAAGCTAAAGAAATATGGCAAACGGAACGTGGCAGCAGCTTTGGCTACCAAAACTTAGTCGTAGATATGCGAAGTTTTGGTATTATGAATGAAAACGGACATCCGACGATCATTGATGCGACTCATAGTGTACAACTTCCGGGAGCAGGTAACGGGACTAGCAGTGGTCAACGAGAATTTGTTCCTTTGTTAGCACGGTCTGCCTTAGCAGCAGGTGCGAACGGAGTCTTTCTTGAAACTCACCCCAACCCAGATAATGCAATATCAGATGCAGCAACACAGTTACCGCTGCACGAGCTCGCTAAATTAATTCCTCAATTAATTGCGATAAAAATGGCAACCCTTTCCTAGTCATTCAATTCTCGATATAAAATGCGCATCACCGGAGGCAAAGCACGAGGCATCGCCTTAAAATCTCCCAATGGTCAAAACACACGGCCTGCTACCGATCGCACGAGAGAGTCACTTTTTTCCAGTTTAGCAAACAGCATAGAAGATGTTACTTGCGTAGACTTATTTGCTGGCTCTGGAAGCTACGGCCTTGAAGCCTTAAGCCGAGGAGCAAAATCTTGTCTGTTTATAGAGCACAATCGAACAGCAATTGAATGCATAAAGCAGAACGCTCAAACCGTAGTCAAAAGTGCTGAACTTAAATCAGAAGCGATTCAAATAAAGCAATCTGACTTACTTAAAGCTCACTCAGCCTCCAATCAACAAAGCTTTGATTTTATTTTCTTAGACCCACCCTATGCTTTATGGGAAAGCCATAGCGAATATTTACTGGATACACTAGCTTTAAGCAGTGCCAATGAAACTACACAGCTCATTATAGAGTGTCCAAGTGAGTTTAAACTAAATGAGATTTCATCACATTGGAGTCTTGGAAAAAGACTGGGCAAAGAAGGTAAAGGAAAACCTAATATTCAGATATACAAGAGAATCAATCTGAGCACTTAAGACCAAAAAAACTTCGAGTATTTTCAGCTAACTTTTCGGCTAAAGCTTCAGGCTCAATTCCAAATAATTCAGCACATTTTAATCCAATATTGGCTACATAGGCCGGCTCATTCTTTTTACCCCTATAGGGCTCAGGAGTTAAATACGGACTGTCTGTTTCGATCATCAAATTATCAACACCCTGCTCGATTAAAGCCTTTTGAACATTAGGTGCATTTTTATAAGTAATGATCCCAGTAAAAGAAGCACGCCCTCCTCTCTGAATAAGCAATTTAATTTGCTCCGATGAATAACTAAAACAATGCACCACCACTTTCTCCCAATCGACACCTGAAGCATCTATCATGGATAAAGTATCCTCAAAAGCATTTCGACTATGAATCACGATGGGGCAATTTTGCCTCTTAGCGATCTGTAGCTGAACTTCAAAGGCCGATTGTTGATGAGCTTTTAGGGCTTCTGTTGCTTCCGCATCTTTTGGTAAATGAAAATAATCGAGTCCGATTTCTCCTAAAGCAACTGGTAATATAGGACGACTGAAATACGCTTCTAAGTGATCCACAGTCTTTGCCCAAGCTTCGGTCACATAACAAGGATGCAATCCTACAGTATAAGCTATTCGATCAGGCAGCTCAGAAGCCAAATTATAATTGATCTCCCAATCCTTTAAATCAGTACCAATAGCAATCATTTGATGCACGCCTGAAGCTTGCGCTCGATCTAAAATCTCAGGCAATACACCCTTATTCAAGAAACCATCTAAATGACAATGACTATCGATCCATTCCATAGTAATTAAATGTGATAAAACAAAGCAGGAAAAAGTCATTATAAAAAAGCCCGTTAATAAAACGGGCTTTTTAAAATAGATTAATGAATGAAATCCAATTACTCTGTAATTGTTACATTTCTAAAATTACCTCCAGAAGGTGTTGCCACTGCAGGTGATTAATAAATGGTGTTCGATTTAATGTTGTCATAAGACTGATTAGATAATGATCCTCCAGGGCTAACTAAATTAGCTGTGACAAAAATCAGAAGGTTTTTCTTTTGGCGTGTCTCACCTTCAGATCTGAATAAACGACCAAGACCTGGAATGTCACCAAGGAATGGCACCTGGTCATTTATTGTACGGACTTCATCACGAGTTAACCCTCCCATGACTACTGTTGCTCCGTCGTAGATCGTAACTTCCGTAGTGATTTCACGGGTTGAGAAAATAGGCTGGTAAAAACCTGCTGGCACTATTGCTGTAGTTGTTCCAGATAAAGCAATACTTGGTCCACCATATTCAACAAATCCTTCGAATTCAGTCACTTTAGGCTCTAGGATCAAACTGATTGTGTTAACGTTTTCTCCATTTGGTTTCTGGTTCTGTTTCATCATTAGGAACAATGAGACCTTTATCTTCTATTGATTGATTAATTGTGATGAGCAATGCTTGCATGTTTTTATCATTAGGAGCTAAAGCGATTAGCTTCTCTACTTTTTCTTTAGCAAGAAGCAAATCTCCAGTATCACGTGCGAGCAGGGCTTCTGACATCAGTTGAATTTTTTCTGAAGCGACAGCATCTTGAGCAAATAGTGTCGTAGTGGTTAAGTTTAGACCCAAAAGCATAGCTGTAATGAATATTATGCGTTGGATATTTTTAGCAGGAACGTTTTTCATATTTTGTTTTCCGTTTATTTGAGCAAATTGGTTAGTTATTGTTTCTGAAATAGACAGGAGCGTCTGGATCACTGCCGACAATGCTAAGAGGTGTCAAATAGCTCGGCATTAAGACGCCCAAATTTTTGGAGCTTCCAACTTTAGCTTTTTTGATAAAATTCTTCAAACTATCCTCACTTTGAAATTTTGAGCTTAAAGCTCGTGATTGGGGTTTTATGGGAGATCCATTAACAGTGATCTCAGCATAATAATATTCAGGTTTACTGTATCGGTTCATTTTCATTTCTTTCCCTGGTATGAAAAAGCGAATCGTATTTTTATCGCCTCTTTCTAAAATCAAGGCTGTAACTGAAGAAGAATAATAATCTATCCCTCCATCCACGTCAGCGTTTTTAAAACCTAGATACAAACGCACCCTAACATTTTCGATAAATCTTTCAGAAACCGCTCCAGAAAGGGTATTTCGGCCTGTTGCTATCTCTACTTCGCTCATCAACCAATCATCTTGAAGTGACTTAAATTTAACTTTATTGACACCGACAACCTGCCCCATAGAGACTAGTGCAAATGAAATTGGTAAGATAAGAAAAAAAACTGATCGGAAAAGAAACATTATTGGGTCGCAAAAGAGATATTAAAAGATATATATCATCATATATAAACTACAGCATATATAAAGAACAACTTGGTAATATTTATGGAAAATAATGCAACTAAAATAACAGTATTGTAAAAAAATTTCTTAAATAAAGCTATTTTTGCCGATTAAACTATGGAAAAATCAAACTCACTTCTCCCATTTAAAATTAGCTGCCTTATCTTTATCACCAATAAAAAAGGGGATAATTTATTGATTAAAAGAAGCAAATCACCCAATAAAACCTGCTGGAGTCCTATTGGAGGCAAATTAAACATGCATTTAGGAGAATCTCCTTATGAATGTGCTAGACGGGAAACCCTTGAAGAAATCAACTTAGATCTAAAAGATGGAGATTTAAACTGCTTTGGCTATATCTCAGAAAAAAGCTACGAAGGAGCAGGCCATTGGTTAATGTTCTTATTCAAATCTAAAATACAACTCGAAACAATTCCCCAAGCAATTGATGAAGGTAGTTTTAATTTTTTCTCTCGCTCCGAAATTGATGCATTAACTATTCCTGAAACAGATAGAACTCTCTTGTGGCCATATTATGATTCACATAGCAATGGATTCATCGGCATTCGGGCTAATTGTAACCCTAACAATCAACTAGAGCTAACCGAGGAGATTTCTTTGCTCTAACCATTCAATCAAGCTCTTACTGGGAATTGTTGAAATTTGGCTACTTTTGGTGTGTCGAATCCGATTGCGTAAATTTGCCGTTATTAACATTCCAAACTTGCCAATCTAGGCTAGTCTCTTCCACGGAGTATTCTGTGCCAGAGGCAATGATTTGAATTTCTTTAGGACAAGTCGCCCAAAAACTTTTTTTGCGCATCGGGTCGAGTTCTCCTAGAATATCATCAACTAAAATAACGGGCTTAATTCCAAGTTCCATTTCAAACAAAGAAGCTTGGGCCATTCGAAGGGCCACAATGAGTCCACGTTGCTGACCATCCGAACCATACTCTTTGGCACCTCCAATAGCCAAACTGATCGAGTAATCATCTCGATGTGGCCCTCGACCCGTAGAACCCATAATTTGGTCTTTTTTTCTCTGCTCAGCAAAAAAATGCTCGTAAGCACTGATAGAAGGACAATCCATATCTGGTTTATAAGCTAATACTGGACTTTCTTTATCTTCAGAAAAAGCTTCGTAAACATTGACTAAAATCTGACTGATATGCTCAATGCCTTCTCTTCGCTTCACCACCAAACTATAAGCACATTTCGCCAATTCTTTCTCAAAAGCATCGAGAGCCTGACCTTTAGATTGCATTTTGAGCAATTGATTCCTTTCTTGTACTGCTTTGTGATACATACGAAGTGATTGAAAATACTCTGGGTCTACAGATGCCAAAGTCATATCAAAGAAGCGACGACGCTCACTAGGGGAACCTCGCAATATCATTAAGTCACCCGAATGCAGAGGGACTATAGGGAATAAGCCAATAAAGTCAGCCAGACGCTTTACAGGATCACCATCAATCAGCAAAATTTTTTGCTTCGGTTTGATATGTAGCTCTACTTCAGTTATCCCTAGTCGTTCATGCTCTATTTCATAAAACAATTGAAACTCGTTGGTGTTTTTTTGAAATAAAGGTTTGGTTAATTGTGTGCGGAAAGAGCGTAACGCAGAAATAAATCCAATGGCTTCGAGACAATTAGATTTTCCTTGGCCATTAACCCCAAGCATAAAATGATTTTTTCCAGATAAAGATAAATCACAGAAATCAATATTTCTAAATTGAGAAAACCGTGCTTTTGTAATCTGCATAGAAAACTATATTCTAGGGGATTAATAACTCTTGCCCCACTCGTAAAGAGCGTGCACTGGATAGGGTATCGCGATTTGCCTGAAAAATATCATTCCAACGATTAGCGGTTCCGTAAAATTTTTCACTTATTTTACTCAATGTATCTCCTGATTGAACAACATAGCTTTTAGGAACTTCTCTAGGATCAATTGTTTCCGTACTATCAAAGTTTGTAAGGACATTATTAGATCCATTTAGCTCATTACTGCTCTGGCTTGAGGATTCTTCACCAGAGATCATTTCATTGCGCGATGTCGAAACAGAATTTATTGCATTACGCCCCTCTAAAGATTTAATCTTAAGTAAGGTTTGGTTATACTTTAACTTAAGTTCGTCATTTTCTTTCTTTAATTTGTCGATAATTTCCAATAAATCAATACGGTCAACTTCAGCTTGAAATGGTTTCGTAGGCAGTTGCCTTAAAAATTCTAATTTTGCCGTTTCGATCAACTGCTTAACTTGTATTGTTCTTTCCGACTCTGGCTTTAACTCCAAATAACGGTCAAAATGAAAAATTGCACGGATTGGATCCTTCAAAGTTTGCAAATAAATATAGCCAACTTCCAAATGAGATTCTGGGGACTCTCGACGAACAGAAATTAATCCTAAATAAGTAATCAACGCATCCTCATAACGCCCTTGGCTTTGAAAATCTTTAGCCAACTTAAACTGTCGCTCATCTGTTTCTTCAACTAAGGATAATTCACTTGATGAACAGGCACTGCAAAAAATGATACTGACTATTAGAAGAATTCGAGACATCAGAGCATAAAAGGATAGATTATGAACTTCATCAAATATTAAATTGTGACAGCCTTATTCTCGGTCAATCGTAAAGCGTTTACAAACTAGAGGCTGTTCCCCCCTCCCACAAGTTTACTCTGTCCGCAGTGATCGCAATCGCAGATACAACTGCCATTTCCAGACGTAACACACGATTCCCTAAGTGCGCAAATTCCCACTTTTCTTTGATCAATAAAGCTCTCTCAGAGTCAGACCAACCTCGCTCAGATCCAAAAGCTAAATAGATATGAGGCACTTCATGCTTCTGAATATTGCTGCTAATCCTATTTTTAAAAGAAAGCCCTAAACCTTGCTTAGCTTCATAATTATCCAACGCTAAATGAACAACTTGATTTTCAGAAGAATCGATGTGCGATAATGCCTCATTAAGATTTGTGTGCACAAAAACTTCTGGTATGTGTGTTGTAAAAGATTGCTCAGCCCCAAGCAGTAATCGCTCTTTGTAGTTTTCATCCGACCATAAACGACTCTTCATGTAAGAAGGCTCCGTATGTTCGGACTGGAAAAAATGCATTTGTCTCACTCCAAGACAAGCCCCTTCAAAAAGCACCCGTTTGGCCGTATGTGGACGAGGCATTCCAATTAATAAATCAACCGGCAAACATGGAGGCGATGGCATACGCTCAATAATGCTTATTACAACAGAGCTATCTTCATCTATCGTCTCAATTTTTGCTAAAGCCCTTTGACCATTTATAAATCCAACATAAAAGACTCCGCCCAACTTGATCTTCAGAACCGATAAGATATGCCGTGTTCGTGGGTCATCTGCTGACAAATTTAATTGTTCAAAAGGAGCTTCAAACAAAATCAAATTCATAATTAACGGCGTCTTCCAAATTGACTCGAACGACTATTGCGACGGCGGCGAGTCGGCGTTTCTTCTTGTGACCGAATCACTGGTTCTTGAATGTAATTGAAACCTTCAAGCTTTTGTTGAGAAATCTTTTGGTCAATTAATTTTTCAATCGCCTCTAAGTGAGTAAATTCATCAAGAGCCACTAAGGTCGCCGCATCACCTTCTTTTTGCGCCCTTCCTGTACGACCGATACGATGCACATAATCTTCACTATTCTCGGGCACATCATAATTGATCACATGCATCACGTGTGCAATATCAAGACCCCTTGAAGCAATATCTGTAGCAACTAAAATTTGAGCATCTCCATCCTTGAATTTTTTCAATGACTGCTCACGAACTTTTTGAGAAAGATTGGAATGCATGGCTACACATCTATGATTACTAGCTTTTAGCCAACGAGCAATACGATCAGCGCCCTCTTTCATGCGGCAAAAAATAATTAAGCTTCCGTCCCCCATTTGCTCAATTAAAGCGATTAACAAATCAAATTTTTGCAAAGCTCCAATGGGGAAAACGGTATGTTTAACGGTACTTGCTGGACTTAATTGAATCCCGATATTCACCTCAACCGGATTTTTTAAATGCTTTTGTATGATCCGCTTAATTGAATCTGAAACCGTTGCAGAAAATAAGAGTGTTTGTCTATGAGGGTTTCGACAAAAACTAATGATTTTCAAAACATCATCCACAAAGCCCATGTCTAACATGCGATCCACCTCATCTAAAATTAAGTAATCTACTGAGCTTAAATCAATAGTCTTATTTTTAACATGATCAATCAATCGTCCCGGCGTTGCTACCACAATATCTGCACCTGAATTCAAGCAATCAATCTGATTTTTATAGCCGACACCCCCATGCAGTAAGCAGATATTTATGTCACATTCTTTACCAAATAAGATAAATTGTTCTTTAATTTGTGCTACTAATTCACGTGTTGGCCCGATAGCTAAACATCGAATTCCTTTTTTCTTTTCTCCCTGTTCAATCAAGTGTAAAACAGGCAAAGCAAATGCTGCAGTCTTGCCTGTACCGGTTTGAGCAGAGCCAATGAGGTCACGTCCTGATATAATATGCGGAATTGATTCTCCTTGTATTGGCGTTGGTTCTTTGAACCCAATCGAATCAATTACATTTTGGATTTTGGGAGCTAGACCCAGTTTGGCGAATGTCATAAAATTTATTAATACTTACTAAGAATTTTAGCGAAAGCATTATCCATAGGTTAAAATTTATATTATGCAAGCAAGGACATAGACGGCATATCACAACCTTCTTCATACTTGCCAATAGGCAATTAAGTCATAATCTCTCCGCATGGCTCATAATTATAGAGGTCGCATCGCTCCATCACCAACAGGTTATTTGCATTTAGGACACGCTCGCACTTTTTGGTTTGCAATGGAACGTGCCCGTTCAGAAGAAGGGATTCTAATTTATCGCGAAGAAGATTTAGACTATAACCGTTGCCGTAAGGCATATAGCCAAGCAGCAATTGAAGATTTAAGTTGGTTTGGCTGTGTTTGGCAGAAAGGCCCCGATAAGTCTGAAATGAAGCAGTCATATCGACAGAGTGAACGCATGCCTTTATTTTTAAAAGCTTGGAAAGACTTAAAAGAACAAGGACTTATCTACCCCTGCGAAAAATCACGAAAAGATATTCGGAAAGCTTCTGAAAATATTCAAAATATAGACCTAGAGCCAATCTATCCAGAAGCTTGGCGACCCAGTCATGATGTCGCCGATAAGATTGATTCACCGGAAGGCTATAACTGGCGTTTTAAAGTACCCCAAGATCGAAAAATTGATTTTCATGATGAAAACTTAGGACCTTGTCAGTTCTCTAGTGGCAAAGATTTTGGCGACTTTCTTGTATGGAGAAAAGATGGCATACCTTCTTATGAATTAGCGGTTGTAGTCGATGACATAGCAATGGAAATTACCGAGGTTGTCCGCGGAGAAGACCTGCTCATATCAACTGCACGACAGATTCTTATTTATGAAGCACTTGGGGCTGAATCACCACAGTTTTTCCATGCGCCTCTTGTTGTAGATTCTTCAGGAGATCGACTAGCCAAAACGTATAAATCAATGTCTCTAAGAGAACTTAAAAAAGCAGGTTATAGCCCAGAAGATTTAAGAAAATCTGAAGCTTGGTGGTCGGGAATAGAAGACTCTTTTGAATCCTAATCCTTAGGAAGATAAATTGATACGGTCATCGGGTTCTGGTAACTGAGAGCGAAACCAAGTTTTTTGTTTTTTCACCAGACCATTGGTGTTTTTAATAATTAGGGGCAGCAAATCATTTTCTTCAATCTCCCCTTTTAAAAAAGCAATGCTTTCCCGATAGCCTATAGCATTAGCCGCATTGGGATTTTCTTCGATTCCCTCTTTAAGCAAGCCTTTAACCTCTTCAACCAATCCCGATTTAAGCATTGATTTCGCACGTATCGCTACACGTTCTTTTAACTCTTCTGAATCTCGTTCTAAAAGTATAAAATCTTTCTTATAGTCGGGATAAGGCTTGGGACGTTCTGCAAATTCTTTTTGCAAAACAGGCAAAGATTTACCTGAAGCAAGACAACGCTCCAAGGCTCGCTGTACCCGCCTTGGATTCAAAGTGTCTAGATTACCTAGGCCCTCAGAGCTTATGGCATTGAGACGATCTAACAG
>OZSS01000603.1_pt1 | contig 17334 bp, 18 predicted proteins | sample 1779911 | NCBI WGS metagenome assembly OZSS01 (sample SAMEA2603589, study PRJEB24840) | metagenome | biome: Water; feature: Photic zone; material: Seawater sample | place: Mediterranean Sea | collected 2013-11-12 | depth 10 m | reverse complement strand
GACCAAAGTTGAGTTCACATGGCACAATCACGCTGATACCGATGAGACCTTCATTGTGCTGGAGGGTTCCATGGGAAATGAGCTCAAGGACTGAATAGTCCAATTGAATGAGGGGGAGATTTGCGTGGTTACCCACGGGCAAGCACACAAGCCCTTCGCTGATGAAGATTATAGAGTCTTACTTGGTGAACCAAAGGGAGTGGTCAACACAGGCGATGCTGGAGATGAGTTAACCGCTGAGAATGACGTCTGGGTATAATTTTATTTTTTGGCAAGCTCAGGCATGAAGCAAAACCTTTCGAAGGGGACAATTTTGAGAGGTCGGTGTAAAGTCCTTGGCGAGTGTAGGTCATGAAAACCATCTTGGTCGTCGGTGCCACTGGACAAACAGGCAAACTGGTGGTCGAAAAATCTTTGGCCAATGATCACAAGGTTCACGTAATTGTTAGGTCGCGCAACAGACTGCCTTCAGAAATTTTAGAACATCCTAACATCACTCTCGTTGAAGCCAACGTGCTTGACCTTATGGATGAGCAGATGGCCGATTTGGTAAAGGAATGTGATGCCATAGTATCCTGTTTGGGCCATGTCATTAGTTTCCAAGGGATTTTTGGAGAACCAAAGCTGTTGTGTACAGAAGCCACAAAGCGATTGTGCAAGGCGATTGAATCCAATCGTCCAACTTCGCCAGTCAAATTTATTTTGATGAATACGGTAGGTGTTTCCAACCCTGATCTCCGTGAGCAGAGAGAATGGTTTGAGCGAGTTGTTCTAACACTCTTACGTTGGCTTATTCCCCACAAGGATAACGAGATGGCAGCCCAACACCTTCACGCCAACATTGGACCAGAGGACAAGTATGTAGAATGGTGTAGCGTACGACCTGATTCACTGATTAATGAGGTTGTATCTGCTTATGAAATTGCAGAATCACCATCAACAAGCCTCTTCACTGGGCAACCGACAGCACGCTCAAACGTGGCTCACTTCATGGTTCGGCTAATTGAGGATAACTCTCTGTGGAAAAGTTGGAGATTCAGGATGCCAGTTATCATGAACTCTAAAGTTAACCTAAATGCGGGTTAAGAACAGCATCAGAACGAAAAATCTGTTGCTGTTTGACAATGTGAATCATCTCAGATCTGAGAACATGTTAGCATTGAGTCAATCATCTTCTCCAGGCTTTGTTCAGGTGGCAACAAGGCCAAAGCCAAGTTGGAATGGGGGGAGGTAAAATACTAGAAATTAAGTATCACAATTGACTGTGAGAGGAAAGTGTCCGCGGGTAGGAGAATAGACTATTTGGCATAGCGGCGGGTTATTGGTGAGCCCGGGGCGTGTCCTAACTGGTAAGCGACTTTGGCTAAGGTTGCTCCGTCTGATAGCATCATCGAAGCAATCGTATTTCGCAGACAGTAGATTCGGCCTAGACTCTTTTGAGATGTCAGCGGACTCTCTCAGTTGGCTGAAACGCCTCTTCAAACTACCCAATCTGCGCAAACCCCCTTCGCTTGCCAGAAAGACGTAAGAACTCTCCCTGAATTCTGCTGGACTATTGTTCAGTAATCTCCTTTGCTGAAACAGCTTCTTGCGAATTTTCTCTTTCATCGGTTGGATCAAAGTCTAGCCACTTCTAGTATCATGCTGGATGTAGTTTACCGCTAACAATCAACATCCTTCCAGTGCAGTTTAAGTGCTTCTGAGGGCCTTGAACTCGTCCAACTAATAAACTGATGTAGAAGCTAAACTTGGCGGTCTGAATAAGATTGCCACACAGCAGTTGGTGGAATTGCTCTGGAGAAAGTATTTCAAAATATTCGGTGTTTGGATCTTGTTTGGGGAGTGTAATCACCCAGTCGAGGGCAGGACAATGTCGTTGGCAGATTCCAGAGTTGATGATGCGGCGCAGTAGTTTTAGGAGGATATTGGGTAGGGCTCCGGTTGGGGCGTTGTTCGAAAAAATAGTCGCGTTGGCAAAATTGCTCCAGATCATAGGCTTTGATCAATGATTTAAAGCTACATATTTATACTGGGAGTGCTGATTAATGTTCTAGCAGTCAGCTTATCCTGTCGTAGGGTTCCAGAAGCAAATTTCGCTTGCTGAACGACATTTGCCTCCAGTACAACAAGTAGTAGCTGTGTCGGATATCTAGGCACTCATCAGTCTTTTGCTTACATGACTGCTTAAGCACGTTACCAGTCCATATTTGCCCTTTTTGGGTTTCTCTTTTTTTAGGGATCTGTTCAATGCCACAGGCGGTGATTTCTTTGACTGCTTCTCGTAGTATTCTTATCGATTCAGGAGGCTGTTGTAAAAACTTTTGCTAAGCCAATTGATTGCTCTGCAAAAAAGTAATCGCTCTCAAGCTCAAAAAACTAGAACAACGAACAGAGCTCTGAACAGATAAGTCGATTCGTCTTTAGGTTTTTATAATATAACCAGACTAAGCCCTACGATAATTACGTTCAGGTAACTAAATGAAATCGTCACTTTTAGCATCTCAAATTCATAATTACAGAGAAAACGGCTATCTTTATTATCCCAATTTATTATCGAATGATGAAGTCGAAGAGTTAAAAGGCGCAGTCTTAAATGCTATAAATGAATTAGCTCGAACGCGGCCGAAATCAAGAATTGCTGGTGAGGGTGCAGAGTTAGTTGACAAGGAAGATGAATATTACGACAGAGTTTTTCTTCAAAGAATAAATCTTTGGAAAATTAATCAAACTGTTAAAAAGTACATGCTCAGTGAAAAGATTGGTAAAATGATCACAGAGCTAGAAGGGACTGAGGGGTTTCGCGTTTGGCACGACCAAACACTGATTAAGGAAGCATACGGGAATCCGACAGGATGGCATCTTGACAATCCATATTGGTCATTTAGCTCATCAAATTCAATTTCTATATGGATTTCATTAGGAGAAGCAGCACTAGAAAATGGCTGTATGTGGTTTCTACCTGGAAGTCATAAGTTTGAAAATGATAACACGGGCATAGGAAAAAACATTGGAGATTTAATTGAACTCAACCCACGGCTCAAAAATATTGATCCTGAACCCGTACCAATGACCGCAGGTGACTGCAGCTTTCATAACGGTTTAGTAGCACACGGCGCGGGCGCCAATATGACTCGGCATCGGCGAATAGCGATGACATGTGCATATATGCCAATCAATAGCACGTTTAATGGTAATCAAAACATTTTACCGACAAATTATTTCAACAACTTAAAAAAAGGTGATCTTCTCAACGATGATCAATTAAATCCCATTGTATACAAAATAAATTAGTTTGATTACGTCTCAAATCAGATAGGTTAGATCATTGCCCACCAATCGAAGTAACCAAATCGGGTTCAAACACTAGGACCAATACCTAAGCAGTGAGATTTTGATCTAGAAGTAGAACTCTGGTAAATGTGCCGTACCAAGAACCATACTTTCCCGGCGAAGCTTCTCTCCCTGATTATGGATCTGGCTAATGTTTTGAACCCCCAGCAATTCCATGGAGCGAATCAAATCTTCCTGTACCAATTCGAAGGCGCGCCTAACGCCCATGTGACCACCAGCTCCCAGACCACCAGCAACTACTCTGCCTAAGCCCACAGCCTTGAGCCCATAGCTCAAACCAACAAGAACATCTAGTCCGCTTCTGACTCCTCCATCCATTGCACAATCCAGCTTGGATCCTGCTGCACGCAATTTAGGCATTGCTTCCGCTACAATTTGTAAAGAAGGAATTGCCTGACCCAATTGGCGACCACCGTGGTTAGAGAAAATTACTCCAGTTGCTCCCAATTCTTCCGCTTTTAAAGCGTCTTCAGCACAGTGAACACCTTTAACAATTAGAGGCTGGTCTCCCCATGCTTCTTTGATCCAAGAGAGATCACTCCAAGTGACAGCTGAAGCAGCAAGTTGCTCCCCTATACCGGCATACGGCATAGGCTCACCTCGCTCGTTTGTTACATTGACAAATGGCAGCATCCCACCATCATTGAAATGTCTCCATAACCACCCAGTTCGAGGAATCATTTGCGGAGCAAGCTTCACCTTGTGAAATGCGCGTGCTAGCTTTCTTGGTCCAGAAAAAATAGAGCTCACCGCGTCCATGGGTTTCATCCGCGCATGTGCAATTCTATCCCCTGATACAGCAGTATCAATTGTCAGCACCAGTGCTGAAAATCCTGCATCTCTAGCCCGTTTGATACCCCTTTTAGCTGTTTCGACTCCCCCGCATAGATAAAGTTGGAACCACTTTGGACCACTTGAAGCTTCCGCTACTTTTTCCATGGGAGTCATTGAAAGAGTTGATAGCGTTGTGGCTGTCCCAAATTCTCCAGCAACTTGAGAAACGACTGCATCACCCATCGGCCACAATGTACGGAGGCTTCCAACAGGAGCTGTAAAAAAAGGCACAGAAAGCTCGTGGCCGAATATTTCGGTCTTTGTCTCAATTTTTTTGTGTTTTACAGCGCCAGGAGGCGCAAGCATTACCTGTTGAAAAGCCAACACATTTGACTTCAGTGTGGTCAAGCTGCCGGCACCCCCAATAAAATATTCAGCAGCAATTGGAGGCACCTCCTTGAGCATTATTTGCCATAGGTCTGCTGTTGTCAGAGCGTCAGCAATTTCGTTCTCTCGAATCCTAAACATAGATCTTTCTCAAAAAATGAATCTTTGAACAAGAATTTGCAAAAACTTCGGCTTCGAGGGCCAAAGAAAAAATTCTGGTGCCACGTCGAACTGGATTGGAAAAATTTAGTTTTGCTGCGGTTTTGAATCAGACGTATTTAGAGTTAACTCTTGACTCCATTCTGATCTTTGCAAGCCGATCAAACTATTTTTTGTTTTCTTTTTTATTTGTACCATCCTTTTGTGTAATTCTTTCAAAAAAATATTTCTCGCGTAGGGCTTCATTGCCTTCCATTGTTGACATTCCTTTCGAGTACGACCGCAACCCAGACACCAATGATTTTGATGAGAAAATTCACATACACCGATACAAGGACTTTTACTTCGTTTCACAAAAAACCTTGCTCCAAATTTTATTTCTTCCTTGGTTCAATGAAGTTGCTAGCGAGTAGTTGGAAACGCCCCTGAAAAAACACTACGTAAGTTACCCCCTAAGAAGACTATATAATGATGTTTTCTGTCCGGGTTTCTTATCTTTTTGTTTGACAAAATTAAAACCGTCATTAAATTTGTAATTTCGCACGATTTCCAACTTTCTCGATATTTTAAGTCTATTCTTGATCCTTCAAATAACAGTTACAGAAAAACTACTATTTCCTCTGAAGAGTTAGTTGTCAAATCCAAACCAGAATAACATTTTTGCAGTTAAGTTGCAAAAATATTATTCTGCTAAAATCCCTAATTACTTCTGTTCAGTCATAGTCTTCAAGCTACAATAAATTTTGGACTTAGTTGCTCTCCTCATAGACCTATCTTTTGAAATAAATATGTCTCAATCATTCTTCGAAAATTCTTACAAACGAGCAAATAACATCGAGGATTTACCTTGGTATCGGGATTATCCTCCCCGCTTCCTAACTGAAGTCATCCAAGAGAATAAAGAACCGTCACGTGCTTTAGATATAGGGTGTGGTACAGGCACGTATTCCAAGATCATAGCACAAGCAGGCTATGAAGTGATTGGAATTGACTTTGTTGCGGCAGCACTTGACATGGCACGTGAAAGAGCAGCGGATGCCAAGGTAAGCATTCAGTTTCAGCAAGCAGATGCATGCGATTATCAATCTCAGGATCCCTTTGATTTAGTTCTTGATTCAGGTTGCTTACATTCTCTGAAAGAGAAGGAAAAGTACTGACAGAACTTGCTCTCTTGGTTGCAACCAGGTGGTCAGTTCATACTCGTTCATTTCAATAAACGTCACTTTTTTGACTGGCGTCCTATAGGGCCACATCGATGGAACCGTGAGCAAGTGGAAGAATTTTTAGGATCACAGTTCCAACTCCGAGATTACCATGAAGAGATTGGAAAAGTTCCCTTTCCAGTTGGTCCAACTGCACTAATTAGTACGTATTGGTTTAAAAGGGTATGAATAAAAAGGTCCAAGTACTTCTTCACCAATAATATCTCTGAATCGGAAAGTTGAAATCTATTCACCAGCAGTAATTCTACGATTCTGAAGGTAAGATGTCAGTGCATCCTCGGTATATCGGACACAATGTCCAGTTTTTATGTAGTCGATCATATCCTTTGATTTCCGACTTCGATCATTAGCTAGCATGCTTTGGGAGATGTTCAGCAACTCAGCTACATCTTTCGTGTCAAACAACAATCCATAATGGTTTGGATTCGACATCATTCTGCTCCTGGAACTGGATCGGGCTTGCCGAAAGTAACACCGTCAGAATCAGCAAACCCCATAAGAGAAATTCTCACCAATACTTCATATAACTATCAATAAACCTTTGCTACTACTAGTTGCGTATACCTTGATTGACATACTTTAACCCTACTAATCCCTATTGGCTACACGTACAAATGCAATGAAAATATATTTTTCACTATGTTAATTCTGTTGAATAAGCTTCGAGACTAGATCAAATAGGACCCTTGACTGGACTTGTTTTGATGATTTTCCAAAAGAATCAATCGTTCTTGTAAAATTTTTGATGCTTAGAACCATTGATTCAGGCCTTTGCACCTCTTTTCTTGATTGTGGAGCAATGTGGCTCGCATGCACAATCAATTGGTCAAATTTGCTATAATTCTTGAACACCTGGGTTCTACTATAGACCGACTGATTCAATATGCTGAACAACGCACGGCGACCCAGCATTGACATTTTTCCGAAGAATTGATCGATCTGCTTGGAGGAATTGGGAAGGGGGACGCCGCCGAACGTTTTCGCGACATTTTGGGGTGGGTTTATGAATATTTCCTTTGTGTGTTCACTGGGGCAAAGGGCAGGCGAGAGGGCAAAATTCTGTAACACGCTGATGCTATTGGTAGCGCATCTTTGGGCTGCTAAGAAATTACTACTAGGCCCAAGATGAAAAACCAACCAGCAAACAGTTGTTAAGACACTTAATTAGTGAATCAAAGCATAGATACTATCATAAGGAGGGAGAATGACGAAGGCAAAACAGTTTGACAAAGCATGGCGACTGGCATCTAAAGCAAATGATTTCTCTCTTGTTGATGAGATTTATCATCCTGATTACTCAGCACCGGACCCTATTACGGGAATAGTCGTTAATTTAGAAGATGATAAGGTAATCGTTTCAACCGTCAGAGAGCAGTATACGATAGGTTATTTTAGGCCAATCTTTGAAAGTGAGGTGTTTGTCTGCCTCCACAGATTTTTTGGCTCAAGAAAAGAGGATATCTTTACATCCACTATCAGTGCGATTACCTACAGAGATGGAAAAATATTGAAACAGGAAACAGTTTCTGAACCTCTAGACTATGATCCTAGCGAAGGCCAAATCTGGAACTGGGAAGATTACGAGTGATTAGTTTGGGTGGGCCACGCCATCCTTTTTTGAATTGTTGATGCCTCTCGCGTTGTGTTGAAAAATTTGAGTTTTTCACATGAAGCGCACCTAGGACTGTTAAAGGGTTCTGATAAAACGCGCCAACACATTTTGCATCGCTTTTCTACTTCATTCAATTTCATTTTCCCTCCCTAAGTTGAGTAAATGATCTGGTCCTTTGAGATACTCAGTGCAGGTGTTGAGGGGGTCTTCTACACATAAAACCCTACTAATTCCCTCTCAAATCCGCCAACTTTCTCATCCGCTTTCCATTCAATCTTTTGCAAAGTAAATTTGTCTGCTCCTTCATTGTTCAACTTCATAGAAAGCTCTTCATCTTCCAAAGCAGCGCTTGCTAAAAGTTTTTTCAGATCGATGTTGGTATGGTTATCCATAAATCCTCCATAGGAGTTACATAATTGAAACATGATGATTAGACTATAATCTAAGGATTGCTACTTCGGGAGGACGAGTGGGGGAGCAATCCTTTTAACTGATTAGGCTGTGCACTCCCCAACCCTCAAAAAGCTGGTATGGCTATTCTGGCGTTGAAGAATTTGTGCAGAGTGGGAATCGTATCACGGAGCAATTACTCAGGATTATGTGAAGTTTTAGAGATGAAATATGTTTTTTGGATTTTTACTCGTATCTACTCTGTTGTGCACTCTGGTCACTGGCTTTGTCTTCACCTATGCCATTGTAGTGATGCCGGGCTTTGGCAATCTGAATGATCGGGAATTTATTCAGGCGTTTCAGGCTACTGATGGAATAATACAGAACAACCAACCACTATTTATAATTGTTTAGGTGGGTTCAATAGCTGCAGTAGCCGCAACGATAGTGCTGAGTGTTGTGCATCTTGATAGAAATGAGCACTGATTCATTATTTTGTTTGGTACTCTCTATATCATCGGAGTGCAGGGCATTACGATGTTAGTCCATCTACCATTGAACAACAGTCTTCAGGGATTAGACATCAATGAGCTGGACCTAGAGTCTTTAAAGCAATTGCGCAGCGAATTTGAAGCACGTTGGAACTATTTCAACAATATTCGTTTTAGTATTGCCTGCGCCGTGAGTATAGCACTAATGCTCTCACTGGGGCTAAGCTAGCAGGCATGTGAAGGCAGGATACGGAAGCTAATGAATTCACTTCATGAGGCAGGGGAGCCTAACCAAGATCGATATGCTACTTGCTGGATACGATTCAAATCAGGATTAAGATAAGACTGGATGTGCTAAAGAGTAAGCTGTGGGATACTGATAGCCAGAATTTATATTTGGCCCAGCGTTGGTCGGGTTTGTATTGAGTGAGGTTAAATCAAAGGTAACAGAATAATGATTGAAAATGACTAGAGCAGAAGCATTTGATAAAGCGTGGAGAATAGCCATCAAGGAGAATGCCTTTTCTCTTGTTGATAAAATTTATCACTTAGACTATCGAGCTTGTGTCACTTAAGCAGAGGTTGAAGTTAATCTTGAGGCCTAAGAAGAAGGAATCGAAACCTTTATTGAATTTTTGACAGTCACCAACTCCAAAGTTCTTGTAGAAGGTGATAACTTTCTGAAGATAAATCGATACAACAGACATACAGACGCAAAATTTGCTTTATTGACAACCCTCTATTACCTACAAAGACAGGCTAATTATCACACAACGATCTGAAGCCAAAGAGCTTCATGACCCCAGCGAAGATTAAGATTGGAACTGGGAAAATTAAGTGTAATTCACAGAAAAGCAGTTCGTAGGCTACGACTTCAATGAAATCAAATCACGAATACAAGCTTGAGGAGAGCAGGTGCCTAGAACAAAAGCTTCTGAAAAGGTGCGGTGATTTTGAGCAGTTAGAAAAGATTTTTCATTAGTGGATGAAAATTATCATCCTGATTAGAAGTCCTCTCGAATCCATTGATTACAACCCATTTTAACTAATTTTACTAAATAATTTCAAATAGATACGCTTTTATCTGTATTGAGTATTCTTGTAGCAGATGGACATCTGTTGCTAACTATTACGACTTTTTTGCGATCATTTCGGATCTCTTTGCCACTCCTTCATTTTGCGATCAATTACAATGTTTTTTTGATTATTTGCTGATTTGGTCGTAATAATCTGTCCTTACCACAGTATTCATCTAGGTTTATCTAATTCAGTACGGTAGATTAAAAATTAGTGGTGCAATATCATTTTTTTTCAAACTATTTATTTGGTTTAATTCCATCTAGCTTAGCTCTTGGACAAAATCTATTATGAAAATTAGCAAAATCATTACATATCCGGTCAAAATAGATATACGCAACCAGCTGTTAGTGAAAGTAGAAACGGATGAAGGTGTCTATGGCTGGGGGGAAAGTGGTTTGTCTGGACGGGAAAAAGCAGTTATTGGAGCAATCGAACATTTTAGTGAATGGCTAATAGGAAAACCGGCTTTCCAGATTGGATCCCTGTGGCAGGAGTTGTACCGAAGTCAGTATTTTGAAGGAGGCCGAGTACTTTTGGCTGCTATTTCCGCAATTGATATTGCTTTGCATGACATCAAGGGCAAAGCATTAAAGGTTCCGGTGTATGAATTGTTAGGTGGAATGCAAAGAAATTTTATTCCAACTTTTGCCACAACCAGTGCCCCTCCAGGCCCTGAAATGATTGAACAGGCAACCCACTTGATGAAAGTTGGCTGGAAGGCAATGCGTCTTTCACCCTCAGGCCACCAAACCAAAGATATGTATGAGCCTAGGGAGCATTTGTCTGAGACAGCAAAATGGTGTACCAAAACTCGGGAAGAATTAGGTAGTGAGGTTGTTCTCGGAATTGATTATCACCACAGACTCACTGTTGCAGAAGCCGCAAGTTTTTGCCAAAAGATGCCGAGGGGCACATTGGATTTTATTGAGGAACCGATTAGAGATGAATGCCCTAGTGCCTATCAATCTCTACGAAAACTTATAGATATTCCTTTTGCCATTGGTGAAGAATTTGCCTCCAAATGGCAGTTCCAGCCTTATATTGAAAATGATATTCTCCAATTTGCCAGAATTGACGTATGCAATGTTGGAGGTTTGACTGAAGCAATGAAAGTTGCCGGATGGTGTGAATCACATTACGTTGACATGATGCCGCATAACCCTCTAGGTCCGATATGTACAGCAGCTTCTCTACACTTTGCTGCTGCCGTTTCAAATTTCGCTTGGCTAGAAACTAGAGCAAGCGATTTTGAAAAACACCTTGGATTTGAAGATTCGGAGATATTCTTGGATCAGCCAAAACTTAAAGGGTCTGTTCTTCCGGTTGAAACAAAGCCAGGCTTAGGAATTACAATTGATGAAACACTTTTGAAGCGACAAAAATTTGAGTTTTGGGAAGCACCACATCTTAGGCGCCGGGATGGTTCGATTACAAATTGGTAGGTTCCTTAAAATTTTTCTAACAATTTTAATTCATGAGACAGTGAATGTGGTAACCAGTAAACTCTAGCTTTTAGCCTATTAACTAGATGTTTTTCAGGCCAGATATTTGCCAAGATTGGCTACAATTCCTGAAGCATTAGGTTTTTTTGAGCCTTCTAGAAATAGTTGAAAATACTATCGATATACTTGATAGGGCTATCAATACCAATACGCCTCTTTCAAAATGATCATATCCACCAATATTTACTACAATAGCACCACCTAAAATACCAAACCCCATTTGGGCTGCTCCAACAATTCCTGAAGCATTTCCACTAGAATCCCCAGCTGATGACATTGCGCCGATAGTTGTATTGGCAATTACAAACCCGGATGCAAAACCTAGTAGCATTCCGGACATGCTGAGTATAAATGGGTGATTTAAATCAAGAACCCAAGGTAGAAGCAGAGACACCACTGAAACCAAGCACATACATCCACCAAATTGAGCCATTGGTTCAATGCCAAATCTGCTAACGTAACGCTTTGTTATATAGTTTCCCAATATGTAGCCACAAGGATTTAGCATAAACCAGAAACCTATCTCAGATGCTGTTGCTCCTATCCTGCTATATTCAAAAGATGTAAAACCAACCATAGTAAAAAAAATACTAGCACAACTTGAAGATGATACCATGAAAGCAATAAATTTTTTGTTTTTTATTAGGGTTATATAATCATTAAAAACTGCAATGAAATGGGAGCTTTTGTTTTTTTTATAATTTGTTTCAGGCAAAGTTAAAAACACAATAGTTAGCAATAATAAACCAGATGTAAAGATCAAGAACATTGTTCCTCGCCAGCCTATCAAATCGCAAATTAATCCTCCAAAAACAAAGCTCATTATTGGAACTATAGACATTATCATACTCATCAAAGCAAAAGCGCTAGCTCCTTCCAACCGATCATAGATATCATTAATTATTACCCTAACAATGGAGACTATAGCAGCTGCTCCCAATCCCTGTATAATTCTCGCTGAAACAAGCATTTCCATAGATGGAGAAAAGCCGGCCAATAGCCCCCCAAGCGAGAAAAGTACTAGCCCCATTAGTAAAAAAGGACGCCTACCATATAGGTCCGAAAGAGGACCATAAATTAACTGAGCAATTGCCATGGATAGAAAAAATCCAGATAATAATAATTGTGCTTCTGCTTCGCTAGTCTCGAAATATGATGTAATTGTTCCAAGTGCTGGGGAAATAATTGTAATACCAAGAAATCCTGTTCCCATTATTGAGGCTAATAACCAAAGCGATATTGTGGGTGTTTATCTGATTTCAAACCTGACGAACTTTGGTTCATTTAATTATTTTTAATCTTGAATTGAGATTTGGTGGCTTATGATATCAATCTGAAAAATTTATTGCTTTTTTAAATTGAACGGTATCAATAACTGTATAAAAGAGAGTGTTGTAATGTAGATATAACATCGTTTATTGAATTGTTAATTCCCTGGATGTACTGAAAATTCCACTCTGGGTCTCATTTGTTGACGCTGGTCTGGGATCGGCCTAACTTCGTTCCTGCAGGAATGTTAAATCCTGCCGACTGTTCCAGCAATATTCTGTCCTCTGACTTACGCACCAAACGCCCGTCTGACAGTGCTGCCTCAAATTCTCCATGGTGTCGGATACTCAGAATTACCCTAGCTGCATTGACAGGTTCTCCGCATCAGCAATGCTGCCTCCAGATTGGTGCTGGAACCTAAGTTTTCAAAAAATTTCAGACGTTTGATCTCATCTGCAAAGAACTAGCGCATATTGTAGAAAGTTAACTCACGCACAAACTTTCAATTCCTGCATCAAAAGTCAAAATTCGCGATCAATTACGAATTTTTTGCGACTATTTGATATTTTTCCTAAGTAAATTCCGATAAAAATTGGAAATTCTGGAAATAAATTAACTGATTAGTCATCGGTTGCTCTATCCAGTTGAGCTATGGGTGCGTGAGAGGAGAAAGGTGGGCTGTTTTCGAAGCGTTTCAAGCCCTGTAGGCACCAGACTTAGCGAGAAGCTCAAAATATCTCTTCGTATTTATCCCCATATAAATTTGATTTTTAGTGCCCCTAATTTGTGCCTGCCGTTGATTTAGGTAGGGCCAAAAAACGTTATAAGAAAGCTAAGTAACTGATTTTGCTGGCGCGCCCACCAGGACTTGAACCTGGAACCTACTGATTAGAAGTCAGATAAATTAATTATTTAAAATACTGAAATTATTTGTTAAATTTTTTATAAACAAAAATCTTGCTGATCATGTGATTAGTCTAGAAGTTCGCTAGAAATTCCAACACAGACCACCGGAAAACATATTTCGATGGGTATTCTCATGTGCCATCAAATCTCTCAGGACAGCATGGTTTTACAGATCGTCGAGCCTCTGACTAGATGCTGCAGATCCCTGTCCAGACAACCGAGGACCTAACTGCTCTGGCATCTGTCTCATCTCTTTTCATCAAAGATAGTCATCTGCCGTGTTCTCCCCTCTTGCCATCAAATCCAGTTTGTTTGCCTGCATTACACTGCTGAATTCGTTCAGGGTCAATCCTGCTAACTCATCCTGATTTACCAACCGTTCTGCAATTCGACTGTTGTTCAGGACATACCCTGAAATCTCACTCATTGTTCATTCTGCATCCATCTATCGTTGAAACTGCTGGAATTGTTCGGATGAGACAAAGATGATTTCCATCATCTGCTGAATGTTTGACGAAGACCAGACTCTTGTTCGGTCTTCTGTGACTGGCTTTACCTCATTCATCTGGTCTTTCATTCGCTGAACGAAGTCTGAACGCATAGCATTCAATTCTGCCGATATTCTGGTCGTTTAAATTGTGACCAAAACTGTACCCTGAGTTTTGACCTCAAGGTTTTCAGAGATTGTTAGTTGTGATCCCTTTCAGTTGTATTCGGTACTGGGGTGGACAGAACTGCTTGACCAAAAATTATCTAGGGAAATAACCAAAATCAGCGTGAAATTCAGCTACAACGTCATGAAGAGCCATCCAACACTCATAAGTTCCTATGTTGAGGGAATACTTCTGAGCGAGGCTGGCCGCTTCACGGAGCAAGTATCCCTCACACGCACAGACATGGAAGCACCAGGCTTGATCACTGTAGTCGAGGCTTCTGGTAGTGCGGCCAGTGTTGTCAGTTTTCCAACGGCTGGCGTTAACGTTAGTTCCTGACAGGAGATGCTCGAAGAACTGGCAGGTTTGAAGTCTGGGATTGAGCCGCATTCGTGTGGCTGGATTGTTGGTGAGGTGATTTATAAGACGCTGCAAGGACTAGTTGACCCAAGTTGCAAGGTTCCGCTAATCATAACGAAGGTAGTAGGTGGAAGTACCTGCAAATATTTGCTTGGATTGCTGCTTAAAGTTCCGGCAAACAAGTCAAGCTGCAAGATCTTGCCCTCAAACTTCAAGCAGTCTTACTGCCTGCTCTGCTGGTTCGAAAATGTGAATATAGTAATAAATCTATACCCGGGAAATCAGCAGATTGAGGTAGTTGCTCAACACTGCGTAAACATCGCAATTCCTCGACCAGAACTACCCATAGTTGGACGCTAATTAATTCTAATAGGTAAAAGCTAATCTAAGTCAACCGTTGGCATGGTTTCATCGGATGACTACTAACCATGAAAGGAATTCAGGCAACCACACACTCACTTCTATTCACTACGGCTTCATAGCGAAATAATGAACCAAATCACGTACGGTCTGCTGACATGCTTACCGATTTTGCAGCAAGAGCCGGATTACATCAGCATCATTCATTCGCTTTGTGGTGTTGTTACGATTGAATTGATTGAAGACGAACCTGACCGATTTAGCCATTCGGTTATTGGTGATCCCAGAAGAACGTTGAATGACTTTGGTTTTCCGCTCAAGGTCTAGCACAGAGCATTTTATCATAAGCCAATGGTTGTCCAGAGTAGTCTCCGAATTTACACGTTATTGTCCGAGGCGCCAGCGCATTTCGATAACTGCAAAGTTGCTGGCTACCAGGTCAAAGCCGTTAAATTCAAATCGAAGAACAAGACCAGAATGCCGCGAAAGCTTTGGCAGAAAGGCCTTAAATACGGTTTGAACCGAATCACTAAAAATCTTTGCTTGAGCAATAGACAGGAGAACAAAAGGATCTATGAGCTATAGACTTACTAAAGAAGAGCCAATCGAAAAGGAGTCTATCAAAGCGCGCTTACTGGCTAATCAGGTGGCATGCTATGTTGGGTAGCTTAGGGAAGCGCCACTGGAGCAACGCTTCCCTATGAGGGGGAGAACTATACGCCGGCCATGACTGATCTTGGCGGCGTGTAGTCTGATATCTGTGATGCGAAGATTCGCAGTACATCACAGATATAGGCACTAATCAGCTTGGGGTGTATGGAAGATGACCTTATCGCTTTGGCCTTATTCATATTCAAACAGATGAACAATTCTGGTTCAAATAATTTTAAAATTAATGAATAAAAATAGATACTTTTGAGAAACAATCACAGTCAAAACAGACAAAAAGTATTACGAATCAATTCCTTTGCGAGTAGTTACGACCACAAACTACAGCTGAGTTTCAAACTCGCCTAGGCACCTGCCGATATGAATCTAAACCAGCAGCAACTTGTGTAAATATTCGGTGTATCCGATAGAAGAATTCGACAATGACAGAATGAAGGTTTGCCGTTAGGGCTTCAGGCTCATGGTGGCGACCATTAAGTTGCTTCAGAGCGCTACAGGACAACAGAATGAATCATTAATTTGTTCTTCGAGTATCATCTTCCACTGAAGTTACTGAAATTAATTGATTTAGAACAGATTTCTTCGGAAATAAAGAAATTAGTTGGAGACTCAGTGATCTGGGAAAAAAATCACAAAATAAAATACAGAATATAAACATAATTCAGGAAAGCTCTAAAGAAATCAAAAAAAGAAATTTATAATAAAACAAAATTTAAAGATCACTTAGAAATATAAAAAGCAAATAATATCAGTAGTCAGGATAGAGAAAAAAAGTGGCATGATTTTAGAAAATGAACATCCATAAAAAATTGTTTAACTACAAAATTCACCGAAAGATAAGATATATATGTCGCATATGTATAATAAGTTCGTCCAAAAACAGCTAAATTTATTCAGGCAAGATATATTCTTTTGCTGGACTTTACATTTGCTAACGAGTTTTGGAATTATTTGTAGTTTTTTCGCTTTAAAAAATATAATTGACGGTGAAATTTTTAAAACTTTTATGTGGCTAGGATTAGGCCTATTTATCGACGGAATAGATGGGACGATTGCGAGATTCTTAAAAGTAAGTGTGAAGTTACCTCATATTGATGGCCACATGCTCGACAGTATAATTGACTACATCAATTATATTTTCATACCTGCCTTCATGCTACATCATTTCAAAATATTACCCGAAACTATGGATACAGTACTTCCAGCAACAATAATGGTAATATCTGTCATTTCATATTCGAACAAAAATACGAAGACAGATGAAAATTGTTACATAGGTTTTCCGGCAATTTGGAATGTGGTTGTACTTTATTTGGTGATACTTGATTATAGTGTCCTAGTAAATACTGCAATATTGATTTCCCTAATTATACTAAAAATTGTACCAATACGGTTTGTACACCCATTTAGAACAAAAAGCTTCAAAAAATCAACTTTGGTAGTGAGTTTATCTTGGTTTATGTTTACACCTTTTACAGTAATTTCTCGAGAATATAGTTACCTTTCAGATTATTATGAATATTTCTTGTCTGCCTGGCTACTAATTAGTTCATATTATTTTTTTCTAACTATTTTTCTCAATTCCGATAAATTTGTTAAATTATACAAGTTTGTAAAAAAAATTTTGCACCACAAACCAGATATTATCTTACAAGAATGATTTGTCTGCTGAAAAAATATAGTTTTCTTCGATGTTTTCACGTAATTTTAAGAGAAAGATTATGTTAATGGATATAGTTAGTACGTTAAATAAGAAAAAAATTATAGGGTTATTTACTTTTTTAATCTTTTGTCAAAATGTTAATTACATATTTGCTTCAGGAGAAGCTAGGTACGAAAGTCTTAGAAACAGTTGGTATGAAATATTTCCAGACGGAAATAGAAATGCAGCAGGAGCTAAATTTTTCAAATATATTTTAGAGAAAGAACAAAATTTTGAAAAATTCAAAGAATTTAATAAGTTATATTGTGCAGTTTCTGGTTCATTGATTAAGCCTGGAAAAAAATCATATGATATTTACTTGGAAGACTTCAAAACTAATGAAAAAGTATGTGGAAGTTATTATGCCTGTTGCTGGCCTTGTTTGTGTGATATTATGCTATATTCTAAAATTAGTAGAACATCAATAATTTTTGACGGTAATACAG
>OZSS01000599.1_pt1 | contig 17378 bp, 18 predicted proteins | sample 1779911 | NCBI WGS metagenome assembly OZSS01 (sample SAMEA2603589, study PRJEB24840) | metagenome | biome: Water; feature: Photic zone; material: Seawater sample | place: Mediterranean Sea | collected 2013-11-12 | depth 10 m | reverse complement strand
GAACAAATTGACCGCGAAAAAAGAGTTAGGGCAACAAAAGAGTGGGCGAAGAAGGGAAGAATGTGAGGGTTGCGCGTCATCCCTGGCGCTGGGCATATTGAAGCAGTATTGGCCGCGGCGCAAACCCTGTAACCCAAAAGAGGTCATTTGATGCGATTAAGCCTTGCTGAAATGGGCGCAAACGTGCTGAACACTGCGGATGGGCGCGCAAAAACCGCCCTGTCTTTGCAATATGCCCAGGCCTGGCAAGAGGCGCGCGCCGCAGGCAACATGCTTGAAATTGGATCGGCACCGGCACCAGATCACCCAGCGCGTCCCGAGGCCCCCCGCTTATGCGCGCCAAAAGACGTGGCCAAACGCAAGCCCGGATCACCCGAAGGTCGGATTGCGCTGTTGCACGCGGTCGCCCATATCGAGCTGAATGCCGTAGATCTGCATTGGGATATTATCGTTCGGTTCAGCAAGACCCGCCTGCCAACCGGCTTTTTTGATGATTGGGTGCGGGCGGCTGCAGAAGAAAGCAAGCATTTCAATTTAATCTGCGATTGCTTAGAAAATTTGGGCAGCTTTTATGGCGCGCTTTCCGCACATGCCGGAATGTGGCGGGCAGCCCAAGATACAAAAACCGACCTGTTAGGGCGCTTGGCCGTGGTGCCCATGGTTCTAGAGGCCCGTGGCCTTGATGTGACGCCGAATATGATAAAAATATTCAAACAGGCAAAAGAAACCCAAGCCGTTGAGGCGCTAGAACTGATCTATTCAGAAGAAGTGACACATGTAGCATATGGTTCAAAATGGTTTAATTTCTTGTGCGGGCGCGATGATAAAGACCCAAAGCAAGTTTTTCATGCGCTGGTGCGAAAATATTTCAAAGGCAATCTGAAACCACCCTTTAACGCCGAAAAGCGGGCAGATGCGGGCATCCCGCCGGATTTTTACTGGCCTTTAACCGAAAATATTGAATACCCTGCCTTTCTTGGTGGGAAAAACGCGCCTGATTGAAAAAACAACAGCGCGCGGCACAGCGCCCCCCGAAAAATGACCTGCGCAACTTATAAGATGCAGCGGTGCAAGCTGATTGACCTCAACGTTTGCGATCAGTATCACCGATACAACGTAATCTGGCCTTACAAATTTTCAGGAAAACTGTGCAACCCCCCTCAAAAAGATCTTTTTTGTGGTTTAGCGAAAAAACTTTCTACGTGGAGGCTGCTGAGCAAACAGAAAGATCAGCTTGTCATCAAGGGCGCAGATTTCGGCCTTCATTTGCGCTATCGGTTTGGTTTTCTGGATCAGCTTCAGCGGCCTTATGCTGTTTTCGAAGGGGGTTGGCGCGCCATCAATCCGGGCAGACTCCAGAAATAACGCAATCAACGCGTCTGAAATTGAGGTCTTTGCGGAAGAATTGAACGCAATCAAGCAACAGAGCCTATCAGTAAAATCACAGCTCTCGGCAGCGCTTGCAGAAATGCGAGAAATGCAAAACAGGGAGTTAACCGCAAGCGAACAGCAAGAGCAGCTCCAGCATAAGCTGGCTTTGGCGCTCAACGAGTTACAGGTATTAAAACAGCAGCGCATGGGTGAACGTAACGCAAGCGCTGCAGGCTCGGTCGCCCCTAGCGCATTATCAGCGCTCCCTCGCCCAGAAAACGCCTCTACGATCGACAAGGTGTCGCAAGCACTTTCGCAAACAGCCGCAGCCAAGCTGGACACCGAACAAAACCTTGCCGCCGCGTTAAGCGCACGCGATGCGCTTGAGTTGGAAATTCGCCTCATTGAACAAAAATACGAACAATTATTCCGTCAGATTGAAGAAGCCCTTACAATTTCCGTAAAGCCATTGGAAAAAGTTTTGCGCGCCAGTGGCCTAGACGCTGGCTCGCTCTTAAACACCGTGCGCCAAGGATATTCGGGGCGCGGTGGACCAGCTTTCGGGCTTGAAACAAACCCCGCTGACCTTTCTGCCGAAGAAGCCAGAGCGCTTGGTATTTTAAACTCTGTGGCCAAGCTGGATCACTACCGCATCGCAATAAACAAACTGCCTTTCGCGCCCCCGGTCACTGCCGCGCATCGCTTCACCTCTGGATTTGGCCCGCGCTGGGGGCGCATGCACCGCGGCATCGATCTTGCCGCGCCAAAGGGTACGCCAATTCTGGCCACGGCGGATGGCGTTGTAACATTCGCGGGCACGGTTTCCAGCTATGGAAAACTTGTAAAAATCAAGCATGACTTTGGCTATGAAACACGCTATGGTCATCCTTCAAAGATCCGTGTAAAAAAGGGATAAAGAGTGTCTCGAGGAGAGTCGATCGGTGGTATGGGGAATACCGGGCGCTCCACAGGGACGCATCTGCACTATGAGTTGCGCTACAAAGGAAAAGCGCTAAATCCGATGAATTATATTAAGGCAGCGAAAGATGTTTTCTAAAAGCAAAATAAACGAACCAGGTCAAAAAGACAGCGATGCAGCAACGCCCAGCGCCCCCGCGCCCACGGCTTATGCGGCTGATCAAATTGAAACAAAGCCATCAGCACCGAAGGCCAAACCTCCTGCATCCGTTCTGTCATCTGATCTGCACGTTACCGGAAATATGAAAACAACGGGTGACATTCAAGTGGAAGGCACGGTTGAGGGGGATATTCGCGCGCATCTGCTGACGGTGGGCGAAAGCGCCACGATCAAAGGCGAAGTCATTGCCGATGATGTGGTTATAAATGGCCGAATCGTTGGTCGGGTGCGTGGCTTGAAAGTGCGCCTAACGGCGACGGCGCGCGTGGAAGGCGATATCATTCATAAAACAATCGCGATTGAATCGGGGGCGCATTTCGAAGGTTCTGTTCAACGCCAAGACGATCCATTGACCAAAACGGCCGCAGCGAAGCCCGCCACAGCGGCCCCAGCGCCCCGGCAAACCGCCGCCAAAGTCTGATATCAGGCGCCAACAGATGATGCGCCAGCTCCTCATGAGCTGAGCGCATTTTTCATTTCTGCTACATCTCAGCTACATCTTAATGCGTTTTACTCGTTTTAGCGGGAGGCAAGGCATATGTCATGGAAGCCCGCGCGACGGGTTCGGCTTTACCTTCAGAGTAGATAAGAACATCGCAAACAGCCAATAAACGGCCAAGTTTCAACAATTTACAATGCGCAATCAGATCACGACCTGCATTGGGTTTGCGCATAAAATCCAAAGAAGCATTGGTCGTAACGGCAAGTTCTTTCGGCCCGATTGCAGCCAAGACGCTCATATATACCGACACATCTGCCAAAGCGAACATGGCTGGCCCTGACACTGTGCCGCCGGGGCGCAAATGTCGTTTTTGCACCTTCAGGCGCACCTCTATCTGCCCCTCCTGTAGCGCCTCAATGGCAAATTCACCGCGAATCTGGGGAAACACGTCTTCAAGATAGCTCATTAAGGTCTCTGCCGTGTAAGGTAATGGCATACTTTTCTCTCTCTTTATTTTGGCGTAGACTCGCGGAAAATCAGAAGGAGGGCAAGATGGCTTTATTAGAACGCAACGATACGGGATCGATTGCCCATCTCACATTGAATGCTCCAGAGAAATTAAACGCGCTGTCAGAGGGGATGCTCGAGGCGCTGCAATCTGAATTTGACGTCCTAAAAAACGACCAGGCGATCCGTGCGATTATTTTAGAGGGCGCCGGCAAAGCGTTTTGTGCCGGCCATGATCTCAAAGAGATGACCGCAGGCCGGCAAGCCGAAGATGGCGGCAAAGCCTATTTCAAAACGCTGTTCAATCGTTGCGCAAAAATGATGCAAACAATCCAGAAATTGCCGCAACCGGTGATCGCACAAGTGCATGGCATTGCCACTGCCGCAGGCTGCCAATTGGTGGCGAGCTGCGATTTGGCAGTTGCCGCCGAGGGCACGAAATTTGGCGTTAACGGCGTTAATATCGGATTATTCTGTTCCACCCCAATGGTGGCGCTTTCCCGAAATATCCCCCGAAAACAAGCGTTTGAAATGCTAACCACCGGGCAATTTATTGATGCCGCGCGCGCGCAAAACCTCGGTTTGATAAACCGCGTTGTCTCCGAAGAACAGCTCAGCGCAGAGACTCGTTCCTTGGCGGAATTATTGGCCAGCAAACTTGGCGTTGCGGTAAAAATTGGCAAAGAAGCGTTCTACAACCAGTTACAAATGACATTATCCGAAGCCTATGATTACACGGGCGACGTGATGGTCGAAAATATGCTGTATCGGGATACCGAAGAGGGCATCAGCGCCTTCATTGAGAAACGCGACCCTAGCTGGACACAGTAAACCATCCAAAGCTGAAGCCTCAGGTCAATAAAGGCGGGTCTTGGGCTGGGCATTCCCTTGCATTTCGTTAGGAAGAGCGCATGAGCGAGACATTAAATATCATTGGCGGCGGCATGGCAGGATCAGAAGCCGCCTGGCAAGCCGCCCAAATGGGCGTGAACGTGGTGATCCACGAAATGCGTCCTCAGGTGAAAACATTTGCGCATCAGACGGCTGATTTGGGTGAAATGGTATGCTCTAACTCTTTTCGTTCTGACGATCACGAACAAAACGCCGTCGGCCTGCTGCACTGGGAAATGTTACAGGCCGAAGGCGTGATCATTCAAACCGCCTACGAGCAACGTTTACCTGCAGGCGGTGCTTTGGCCGTTGACCGTGAGGTTTTTGCCAAAAACATAACGCGAAAACTTAAAGCGCATCCCAAGATCACGATTGTAAATAATGAAATCGACGCGCTGCCTCAATCAGGTCATTGGATCGTGGCCACTGGGCCGCTCACCTCATCCGCGCTGGGCGCCTCTTTGGCAAAAACAACTGGCCGCGATGCGTTGGCCTTTTTCGATGCCATCGCCCCCATCCTCTATTATGACAGCATTGATATGTCCAAAGCCTGGATGCAATCGCGCTATGATAAGGGCGAAACTGAGGCCGAGCGCACCGCTTATTTAAACTGCCCGATGGATAAAAGCCAGTATGAACGCTTTATCGACGCGCTGCTCGAGGCCGAAAAAACCGAATTTCATGAAGGAGAAACGGCGGGGTATTTCGATGGATGTTTGCCGATTGAAGTGATGGCAGAGCGGGGCCGCGAAACGCTGCGTTTCGGACCGATGAAACCCGTTGGCCTGACCAATCCACATAGCAGCCAAAAGCCTTATGCAGTGGTGCAGTTGCGCCGCGATAATGCGCTGGGCACGCTGTATAATATTGTCGGATTTCAAACAAAAATGAAATATGGCGCCCAAAAAGAAGTTCTGCGGCAGATACCAGGGTTAGAGGCGGCTGAATTTGCGCGTTTGGGCGGCATCCACCGCAATACGTTTTTAAATTCCCCCGCTCTTTTGGATCATCAGATGCGTTTAAAAACGGCCCCACATCTACGTTTCGCCGGCCAAATAACTGGCGTAGAGGGTTACGTAGAAAGCACCGCGATGGGTTTATTGGCTGGGCGCATGGCGGCCAGTGAGATCCTTGGAAAGCCTCTGCCCCCTGTACCGGAAGATACTGCCTTAGGGGCGTTAATGCTGCATATTACCGGCGGCGCTGATGCAAAAACCTTTCAGCCCATGAATGTGAATTTTGGCCTTTTCAGACCGATAGAGGGCACAAAGAACGGCCGTAAAGGGCGCAAAGAGCGCTATAAAGCCTATACAGACCGGGCAAAAAGCGCTTGGCAGGATTGGTTGGCCAAAGCCCCTCTGGACGCGTAGCATCTGATTTGCTTAACTTACGGGATGACGACAACATATCTCGATAAAATTTACAGCGCTGACAGCGCAGATTTACGCCCCTTTTACGCCCAATGGGCACAGAGCTATGATCAGGAAGTGGGCGAAAACGGCTATGTCACTCCGCTGAGAATTGCCGAGGCGCTGGCGCGACATGTAAAAGATCTGAGTATACCCATACTCGATTATGGATGCGGCACAGGTGTTTCAGGGCAGGCGTTTCAAGAGGTGGGTTTTCTCACTATCGACGGGGTAGATATTTCGGCTGAAATGCTCGAGGTTGCGGCGCAAAAAAAGATCTATCGCCACTTGAAGGTGTTTGCGCCCGAAACTGGCCCGAACGTGAAACTGGGGGCTTATCAGATTATTGCCGCGGTTGGCGTCATTGGCGCCGGCGCCGCACCGCTCGCCGTATTGGATAAAATGATGGCTCTCTTGGCTCCAAAAGGGCTGTTGGTGTTTTCATTCAATGACCACACGTTGGAAGACCCCGCTTATGACGGGCTGGTTGAGGATTATGTAAACCAGGGTCAGGCGGTGCTGCATTTAAAGGAGTATGGCAACCATCTGCCAAAGCAAAAAATCAATTCCAATATTTATATTCTTGAAAAATTGTGACGTTTCGAACCAGATTTGCCCCCTCGCCCACGGGTCCGCTGCATCTTGGTCATGCGTATTCTGCCTTATATGGCCACAGATTGGCCGAGGCAAAAAACGGGCTTTGGCTGCTTCGGATAGATGATCTAGACCACAGCCGTTCAAAACCAGAATGGACGCAACAGATTTTCGATGATTTGCGCTGGCTTGGACTGGCTTGGCCCGAGCCTGTCAGGTTTCAATCGCAGGAAGCCGCCTCCTATCAAACAGCGCTTGATGCGCTGGCACGCGCCAGATTGATCTATCCATGCTGCTGCAACCGCGCGGATATTGCGCAAGCCGCAGCTGCCCCCCAAGAAGGCGTGCCCGAATTTGGCCCCGATGGCCGCATCTACCCGGGCACATGCCGCCATCGCAGCCTGTCGCAGGCTGGCGCCGGCGATGCGTTGCGCTTGAATATGCGCAAAGCCGTCAAAGCCCTGCAAAAACCTGTGACCTATGAGGAATTTGGCACGCAGCTTTCAGAGCGGATAACGCTTAAACCCGAGGCGCTTATTGCGCAGGTTGGAGACGTGGTGCTACGCAGAAAGGATCAGGGGGCAGCCTATCATCTTGCGGTGGTCATAGATGATGATGCGCAAAACATCACCGATGTGGTGCGCGGCGCAGATCTGAGCGCCGCAACGCAAATTCATGTCGTGTTACAACAATTACTGAATATTCAGACCCCTCGTTATCACCATCATGCCTTGATAAGAGATGAAACGGGCAAACGCTTGGCAAAACGCAGCGATTCTGAAGCGCTCAGCACCTTGCGAAACGCCGGCCACTCTGCCCAAAATATCAGGGAGCGTTTATTTTCAGCGCCTTAAAGCAGAACCGGCAAGCGTTCATGCTCTGCACCATCCTGCACGGTGATGTAAAAGCAACTGCGGCGATTCGTATGGCACGCAGGCCCGGTTTGATCAATCAACAACAGCAGGCAATCGCGGTCACAATCTACGCGAAACTCAACCAATTTCTGGATATGCCCCGAGGTTTCGCCCTTCACCCACATCGCCTGACGCGAGCGCGACCAATAGGTTACCCGCCCTGTTTGAAGCGTGAGCTTTACCGCCTCAGCATTCATCCAAGCCATCATCAGCACTTCGTTGCTATTGGCATCCTGCGCAATCGCTGGAATCAAGCCATCTGCGTTAAATGCAAGTTCCTCAACGTTAAATTCCATTCTTACAAACCTTTGCTTCTGCGCCGCTTCGCCTTATGTATTGTGTTGTGGGAAAAAGGGAAAGACCATGTCGGGCGAGTCAGATCTGATAAAATTATACTCTAAAAAGATTTTGGCCTTGGCGGCCGATTTGCCAAATTATGCAAAGCTTGAGCATGTGTCGGCCCGCGCAAAAAAACGCTCGCCTCTCTGCGGATCCAGCGTAAGTGTTGAACTTGAACTCTCAGAAGGGCGCGTAGCTGGCTTTACGCAAGACGTAAAAGCCTGTGCATTGGGACAGGCCGCCGCATGCATCACCGCCAAAGCGATCATTGGCTGCAGCGCCGCGCAAGTGCGCGTGGCCTGCGCAGAATTACAGGCCATGTTGACAGCAGACGGCCCAATACCCACAGAACCGTTTCACGATCTTGAGGTTTTGCACCCCGCAATTCAGTTTAAAAACCGGCATGCTTCAATTTTACTGTCTCTCGAAGCCACCACCGAGGCATTAGAGCTTGCGCAAAATGCAGAAAATACCGGCTGAGATAATGGGAAATGCACGCGCAAACCGCGTTCAAAACCGGTTGAGCCGGGCCCATATGAAGGTTTGTCCGACGCGTAACCTCGCCGCTTTCATACCCGATCGCGACGAGTAAATCACGTTCTTAACGGCAAAAAAGCCGTCCGCAGGATGGTAGATATCACCATCGTTTAGGCAACATGAGAATTTAACGCTAGGCTTCATCACTTGCGGATATTTGGGCAACCCATATTTTGCCTCTTTAATTGCTTGTTGGCCGAAAAAACATCAGGCGGCACTGATTGATTTGGCGCCGTTGCGCAAATTATGCACAGCCAAAGCGAATTGCTGAAAATCAGCATAGAAAGCACCCAAGAAACAATAGGGTCATGAGCGCATACGGCGCGCATTATCTCTTTTTCAAAAAAAAAGGCAGTGCTGAAAAGCACTGCCAAGAAATTGAAAACATCTGGGAGGAGAATTTTCAACACAAGCAAATTTACAGGAAGATAAACTTTCTACTACACTAATAGCAACAGGCAGCCTCTGTCACCAATGCATAAGATTGCATTGCCAATATGCATTTTATGCAAATCTAAAAGTTCTTGTGTTGCTTAATAATCCAGCTATTAACATCGCATTAACGCAGCGTCAGTTGTGTTGCAAAGTCTCGCCGCGTCAGGCTTGAGGCTATAGTGGCTAGGCTCTCTGTTTGGGAGGAGAGCGAGTCTAGCCACTAAAATCTTCACCCTATATTGCCATGGATCAAGCCGACAAACATAGGGCAATAAGCTTGCCCAAACGAGCGAGACTGCTGGCCTAAAGAATTGCGCCGATTGGCCGGTGCATCCGCATAGCCAAAGCAAGCTTTAAAGGGCAGCTTGGCTTTGTACAGAGTGTTCAATTTGAGAGAGCGCCGGCCGTGATCTTTTTCTTCGGGTCAAAAAAGGGCCGTTCAACCACCAATGCGGTGCGGTGCTCCGCCCCCGCAAGAACACGCAGCTCAGTTCCCAAGGCAGTAAGATCTACAGACACCATCGCAAGCGCAATATTTTTCTGCAAGCGCGGCGAGAAAACCGCAGAGGTCACTTTGCCAATCGTTTCCTGCTTATCTGTGATGGTCCAAAAACTGGTATTTGGCCCCGTTAAAGGCGCGCCATCCAAAATCAAGCCGACCTGTTTGCGCTCTACCCCTTTGGCCTTGATACGGCGCAGCGCAGATTTGCCAATAAAATTCGCCTCGATATCCAGGTTAACCAAACGGTCTAAACCCAGCTCAAACGGGTTCGTATGGATATCCGCATCCGCATGGTAAGACAGCATCCCCCCTTCGATGCGCCGAATTGAAGACGTGTGCCCCGCCTTCAGGCCAAACGCAGCACCAGCGGCCATAATTCGCTCCCACAGCTCACTGCCATAAGCCCCATCCCTAAGATAAATCTCATAGCCCAATTCGCTTGACCAACCGGTGCGGGACACCAGCAATGGAATGCCCTCAAGCTCGAGTTCGCGCAGCCAGTAATAGCGCAAATCTCCTATAGACTCTCCGAATAAAGCCTTCATGATTTCCCCGGAATTGGGGCCTTGCAATTGCAAAGGGGACACATCCGGCTCACAGATCCTCACATCCAAGCCAGAATGCACGGCCACCCCCTGCGCCCAGAGCAAAATATCGCTATCCGCCAAGGAAATCCAAAAATGGTTTTCTGCAAGGCGCAAAAGAATTGGATCGTTTAACAGCCCACCATCGGCATTGGTGATGAGAATATATTTACATTGACCCACCGCCATTTTCGAAAGATCGCGGGGGGTTAACATTTGCACGAACGCTGCCGCATCAGGCCCTGTCACTTCGACCTGCCGTTCAACGGCTACATCGCACAGGATTGCTGCGTTTACCAAATTCCAAAAATTCTGCTCAGGATTTCCGAAGTCGCGGGGGATATACATATGATTATAAACCGAAAACCCTTTTGCACCCCAGCGAACCGTAGCGTTAAAATATGGAGATTTTCTAATCTGAGTGCCGAAGCCAAACTCATCTGTTGATGTCATGATCCCTGCCTTTTGCATATGAAATTTGGGTAAGCTCTGCCCAGTTAAACGTAGCGATTAATAGATCGGATCACTCTGCTTAAGAGGGTCAAAAACGCCCTAAATTGCGACTAAAAAGACCCGCCGCGCTTTCAAAAGGTACTGCCGTTTATCCGCGCTGATTAAATACACATTATGCTTCAAAATATCGGCGTCACCTGCATGGGGTGGGAGGTTTGCCATCACCAAACCAAAAGGCACGCTGGGCTCCCTGTTTCAGGCAATACCTAAAAATGACTTGCCAAACACGGCCAATTACAACGTCTGCCCCAAAAATGCCGCAAGCGCCAAGATTTGCGTTTGGGCTTTGAGTGAAGCTAGGTTTACACACACGCGCCGGCGCCAAATATTTAAAGGCCCGCACTGTCTACCATAAGTCGGATCACGCTATACGCGTAGGCACGCAAGTGCATCGGCAATTACAGCTCAAACCCGCGGCGTGAAAAGATAAAAAAATCAGGCAGGCGGATATCTTACCCAATGAGCTTAACGAGGCGGCGTACAGCCTAGTCGCTCTGGCGCAGCGGCTGTTTAAAATACCACCTCAAGCGTCAGGCAGGTAGGGATTACCTGATCTGAATAGGCTGGCTGAGCGCATCGGGTCTTGCAGCACCCTGCGCGCCATGCGGCTTTTACCTCGCGGCTCAAGCCAATAGTCACCTAACCCCGCTGACGCAGGCTTTCATTATAGGCAGGCCAGTTTGTGAGCCTATACGGCGCCTCTTCGAACGAGTACCGACCGGCGCCATTGAATTTTGCGCCATCCATAATATCCAATAGATCAAGACAGCCCCGTTCTAACAACACCGGCAGGATCCGCGCAACGAGGCCCTTAAACAGACCCCACCAAATTTGGAGTTATCTGCATTTGGGTGGCTTTTTTCTCATCTGCAGCGTCCATTTCAGCCAAAACTTGCGCTTTGATTTCGTCCACATAGGTTGCGCGTGTGAAGCCAATATCTTGCAACTGATGATCGCTCAAATGGCTAAGGGTTTCAAAAGCAGCACTGGCTTGGCGCGCCACGATTAGTGATTTGAATATTTGTCTAAGCATCTTAATCTCCATTACTTAAAGTACCGCCTATTTAGGCACTTTCTGCACGCGCAACATCATCCAAGTTAGAATTGCCGCCATGCAGCATTTGCAATGCTCGCTGGCTCATACCGTCCCTAGCATTCAACGGGAGGGTCAGATAAAATTTTACCTGGTCGAGATAATTTTGATTTAAGAGGGAAGACTGGAATGTGTGGAAGGTTTGCCATCACCATACCACAAGACGCGCTGGTCAACCTGTTTCATGCAACACCCGCTAATGACCTGCCTAGCACCCCCAATTACAATGTCTGCCCCACAATGCTTATTCACACGCTTATTGCGGCCAACGGGATGCGCCAACTCAAACCAATGCGCTGGGGTTTCATACCAAAATGGTACAAAACAATGACGGGGGGGCCTTTGCTGATAAACGCAAGGTCGGAAACGATCGCTGAAAAGCCCGCATTTAAAGAGGCCTGTCGATCAAGACGCTGTTTAATCCCCGCAGACGGATTTTATGAATGGCAGCGCGTTGAAGGGAAAAAGCCGGCGCCCTACCGCGTCACGCGCTCGGATGGTAGCCCGCTTGTAATGGCGGGGATATGGCAAGACTGGCAGTTGAATGGCGCCCAAGTAACCAGTTGTGCAATCGTAACCACCATTGCCAATCCCAAAATGGCACGGATCCATCACAGATTGCCTGTGATACTTGAACCAGAGGACTGGCCCCTTTGGTTGGGAGAGCAGGGAAAAGGCGCCGCAAAGCTCATGAAGCCGGTCTCTGATCAGCTTTTGGATATCAAAAAAGTGTCAAACGCAGTGAATTCAAACCGATCAACAGGCGCCGCGTTATGGCAACCCATTTCGTCCTAAGCCAAATTCAACAGCAAAAACGGACGAGAAAGCAGCGCCACGCATTTTGGTGATCAAAATAGGCCAATGCGCAAATCTAGGGATATAAAAAATGCCCTCATTCGCAATCTGGCTTGCCCATTTCATGGCCCATCATCTTCTTCAAGCCAGGGCAATCCTCGCAGAATTTGAAACCCAAAAAAAACCTGAAAAATGAGGCTTTAGCGAGCGCGGTTTTTGCTTGGCCCAAAAAGCACTTGGCGTGCCTTCCCGCCGTCTACCACGATCAATCAGACCAAAAGATCATGTGCCAAATGCAGCCCATCCACCAAGCGGTCAACTTCCTCAAGCGAGTTATAAAATGCAAAAGACGCCCGGCATGAGGCGGTGACGCCCATGAACTCCATCAAAGGTCCTGCACAATGCTGGCCTGCCCGCACAGCGATGCCTTTTCGATCCAGGATCGTCGAAATATCATGTGCATGCGCAGCCCCCTGCAAAGTGAAGCTGAAAATCGGCCCCTTATCCTGCGCTGCGCCTTGCAGGGTCAGCCAATTCAAACTTCCCAACTGAGATTGCGCATAATCTGTGAGCGTCTTTTCATGCGCTTGAATTGCCTCAAACCCGATATCCATCATATAATCCAGCGCCACGCCAAATCCGATGGTTTGCACAATGCCCGGGGTGCCAGCCTCAAGCATCATGGGCGGATCATTATAAATCACCTTGTCTTTATGCACTTCTTTGATCATATCGCCGCCGCCGATAAAGGGGCGCATTTCCGCCATCCGTTCAGCGCGCATAAATATTGCCCCTGACCCTGACGGGCCGCAGAGTTTATGACCGGTAATCGCGTAAAAATCGCACCCGATATCTTGCACGTCAACGGCGTGATGCACCGCCGCCTGCGAGCCATCGACAAGCACAGGAACGCCTCTGCTGCGGGCGTGATGACAAATGGTTTTCACATCCACCACGCTGCCCAGCACGTTTGACATATGCGTGATCGCAATCAGTTTGCTGCGCTCGGATATGGCATCGATAACCGCTTGCGGGTCCAAATTGCCCTGCGCATCAATATCAACCCATTTCAACACCACCCCATAGCGCTCGCGCAAAAAATGCCAGGGCACGATATTGGCATGATGCTCCATCACCGAAAGGATAATTTCATCGCCTGCGGTTAAATTATCCATCGCCCAACCGTAGGCCACAGCGTTTATACCTTCGGTCGTGCCCGAATTGAGCACAATCTCAGTTTCAGCGCCGGCGTTTAAAAACCGCGCCACAACGCCACGCACCGCTTCATATTTATCGGTTGCTAGATTGCTAAGATAATGCAGACCACGATGCACATTCGCATATTCATGCGCGTAAGCTCGCGTCACCGCATCGATCACCACCTGAGGCTTCTGCGACGACGCGCCATTGTCCAAATACACCAAAGGCTGTCCGTTTACTTCACGGCTTAAAATTGGAAAATCTGCGCGAATAGAGGCGATATCAAACGTCATAACAGGTCAGGCTCCCAAGAAAAATAAAGTGGTCAGCATCGCCAAACTCAGCACCCCGAGCATGCTGCCCAGCAGGGAAACAAACGTTGCCTTGATCATATTGTCAAACCCATGAGCCACATCGATAAAGGTGATAAAAATCCAAAATGACCACCCGATCAACGCCACTTGAAAAAACGCAGAAACCGGGGGCATGATGAACAAAAAGACGTAAGATATAATTTGCAATGCAAATTGCAGCACCTGCATCCAAGCCATCAGCGCCATAATTGATTTAAAATCGCCCAAGCCCTGTAGCTTCTCGCCAATCCAAGCAATGCCGAACGCAACCGCGGTTGTCACAACAAAAATGACAACGCAAATTTTCCAAGGTGCGCCAAGGATCTCAACCGCCTCGGCGCTTTGCGGCAAAATGAAATCAATGGTGAACATCAAAGCGGTGCTGGCGCAGACCATAGCCAGAAACAAAGAAAAGATCGCATCATAAGAAAGGTTGATCGCGATCACCTCTTGCGCCGCCTCTCTGGGCTTTGAGAAACTATCTTGAAGAAGCCGCTTTATCATCAACTCACCCGTCATCGGGCCAGCGGCCGCGCCGCGCGCAGCCCCGCCGCCAAAAACCAAATAAACACCGCGAACCAAACAAAGCCGACGGCTTCTTTAATCCAAGTTTGACCTAAAAACCCTGAAATAAGCCCATGCAATAACATCAGGGGTGCGGCGGCCAAAAACGCCCAAAAAAGAACAACACGAACACTGTAGGCTGACAGTGATGGCCCAAAAACACCCCAGCCCCATTTCACCAGCAAGGCCAAAATGTAAAACATCAACGGCGCCAAAAAGAACCAGCCAAACAACGCGCCCCCCAAAAGTATATCCAAAGCTTTTTCTTCCAGATGCGCTTGTCGGGCAAGGCCCGGCCATTGCGCCAGAAAGGCCAATACGCAGCCGGCAGCCAAAAACGCCAAGGCGCGATCTTCACGTGGCCCCGCTTGCAACAAATCGCTCATCACTTGGCCTGGCTTGGTGTAGCTCTTTACGATATTTCGCAACATTGACATGCTTAGCTGCGCCGCCGGGCCAGCCACGCCTCTAATTGCTCAAGCATCGCGGCGGACAATATGTCATTGTCAATTTCATCAAGCGCCTCTGCGAGAAACGCCAAAGTCAGCATATCCACCGCCAGCGGCGTCGGAACACCGCGCGAGCGCAAATAAAACAGCCCGTCTTCATCAATCGCACCCGAGGTGGAGCCATGCGAGCAAATCACGTCATCTGCGTAGATTTCCAGCTCAGGCTTGGCCAGAAACTGGCTGTCTTCATCCAGCAAAAGCGATTGGCTAATCTGATAACCATCGGTTTTTTGCGCCCCAGGTTTGACAAGGATTTTACCTTGAAAAACCCCAATAGCCCCGTTCCGCAAGACTTTCTTGAACACCTGCCGGCTTTCGCAATTCACCGCATCATGAGTGATAAAGACCGTATCATCATGATGAAACGCCCCATCCCCCACGCAAGCCCCGGCGACATGCGCGACTGCATCATCACCCTTCAAGCTCAAAACGCAATCATTGCGGGTCAAAACGCCATTCACCGTTAAGGTAAATGATTTGAAAACGCTTTTTTGGCCCAAAGAGGCAAAGATGCTGCTGCAGCAGCGTTGTTCATGATCGCGGCCCTGCGCCCGTATGTGATGAAATTGCGCTTGATCTGCGACCTCTACTTCCATCACCAGATTGCTGCGCGCGGCGATAGGCCCGTTTTCAACCAACGTCAAAGATGCGTTTGGTTCAAGCTTGATCAGATGGTGTAGCATCACATCAGATAGCGGATCTTCATGTCGGTACACAATGTTTAAAATAGGTTTCACCGCAGCTGTGACATGGATCAAAACGCCATCACTCGCAAACGCGGTGTTAAGCGCGGCCAAAGGCCGTTCCACCGGCGCTTGTCCCTGCGCCTCTAAGGTTCCATAAACCGGCTTTGCCCAATGCAGATCCAAATCTTGACAGGCGGCCAGGCGGTCAATTTGAACCCCCGAGCCAGTCAAATCATCAGAAGCCTCGGGGTCAAACACCCCGTCAACGAACACAATTTTAAGGCGCTCTAGATCACCGCAGAGCGCCGCTTCGGGCAGACCCAAAACCTCAGCCCGCGCAGCCTCAGGCGCCACCAACGCCGCGGGGTTGGTATATTTCCAATATTCATCGCGCCGGTCAGGCAATCCCATCGCTTTTAAAGTGTTGAGCGCCGCGGCGCGGGCCGAAGCACTCCAGCCCGTATCGATCGGCTGCATCATAGATAGACGCACCTCTAATGCACCTTGTTTGACTTGTGGCAAGGCCATTAAGCAACCTCCGCCAAAATATCAGAATAACCGTTATTCTCCACTTCCAACGCCAATTCTGGGCCACCTGTTTTCACGATCCGCCCGTTTGCCATGATGTGAACAACATCCGGTTTGATATGATCCAGCAGGCGTTGATAATGCGTGATCACCAAAAAGCCACGGCCGTCATCGCGCAAAGCATTTACGCCTTCAGCAACCAGTTTCATCGCATCCACATCTAACCCGCTATCGGTTTCATCCAAAATACACATTTTGGGTTCCAACATCGCCATTTGCAAAATCTCATTGCGTTTTTTCTCACCACCGGAAAACCCAACATTGACCGGCCGTTTCAGCATATCTACATCGATTTTTAGGGTTTTCGCCTTCGCCCGAACAAGTTTCAAAAACTCTGCAGCGCTCATTTCTTCTTCGCCCCGTGCCTTGCGTTGGGCGTTCACAGCTGTGCGTAGAAACGTCATATTTCCAACGCCGGGGATTTCAACCGGATATTGAAAGGCTAAAAACAAACCGGCAGCCGCACGCTCTTCAGGGTCCATTTCAAGCAGATCAACCGAATCTAATACCGCGCTTCCGCCCGTCACCTCATAGCCGCCCTTACCGCTTAAGACATAAGACAAAGTGGATTTTCCGGATCCGTTCGGCCCCATGATCGCGTGCACTTTTCCCGCTTCAACCGTTAAATTCACACCTTTTAAAATTTGCTTATCTTCTTGCAACGACACGTGAAGATCTTTAATTTCTAACATCTCTTACCTCAAATTAATTGATTAACGGGTTTGTTCTTCCACTCTGACACACCCGATCTAACGTTCTTATCACCGGTAGCTCGCCCCGGATCCCGACACCGGCGCGGCTAGCCCACCGAGCCTTCCAGACTGATGGCAACCAATTGTTGCGCTTCCATCGCAAACTCCATCGGCAAAGCCTGCAAAACATCTTTACAAAAGCCATTCACAACCAGCGCCACAGCCTCTTCTTCATCCATTCCGCGTTGACGGCAATAAAACAGCTGATCGTCATCGACCTTTGACGTGGTCGCTTCATGCTCAACGCGCGAGGAATTATTTTTCACCTCGATGTAAGGCACCGTATGCGCCCCGCATTTATCCCCGATCAGCAAACTATCGCATTGCGTGTAATTGCGGCTGTTTTTGGCCTTGGGATGCATTGAGACCTGCCCCCGATAGGTGTTTTGCGCCACGCCTGCAGAGATCCCCTTCGAGACAATCCGGGATTTGGTGTTTTTGCCCAGATGGATCATTTTTGTACCGGTATCCGCCTGTTGGTGATTGTTCGCGATCGCAATCGAATAAAACTCGCCCTGGCTTTCATCACCGCGCAGAATGCAAGACGGGTATTTCCACGTCACGGCCGACCCGGTTTCAACTTGCGTCCACATGACTTTGGCGCGATCACCGCGGCAATCTGCACGTTTGGTCACAAAGTTGTAAATGCCGCCTTTGCCCTC
>OZSS01000598.1_pt1 | contig 17394 bp, 10 predicted proteins | sample 1779911 | NCBI WGS metagenome assembly OZSS01 (sample SAMEA2603589, study PRJEB24840) | metagenome | biome: Water; feature: Photic zone; material: Seawater sample | place: Mediterranean Sea | collected 2013-11-12 | depth 10 m | reverse complement strand
TACAGCGAGTACAAGGCCAACCGCAGCGCGATGCCCGACGACCTTCGCGAACAAATTGCACCCATTCACGAGATGATCAAAGCCATGGGCCTGCCGCTGATCAGCGTCGAGGGAGTGGAAGCAGACGATGTCATTGGCACCTATGCTGCTCAAGCAACCGTCCTGCAGCGCGAGACCGTGATTTCTACCGGTGACAAGGATATGGCTCAGCTGGTGACGCCCTTTGTCACCCTAGTCAACACGATGACGGAAACCACCATGGATGCCGAGGGCGTCAAAGAGAAGTTTGGTGTGGGACCAGAGCTGATCGTTGATTATCTGGCACTGATGGGAGACACCGTTGACAACATACCCGGAGTGCCGAAGGTCGGGCCCAAAACTGCGGCAAAGTGGTTAAATGAATTCGGCTCGCTGGACGCCTTGATGGCCTCAGCAGATGAGGTGAAGGGCAAGGTCGGAGAAAATTTGCGCGACAGCCTAGAGCAACTGCCTCTTTCCCGAGCGCTAACCCAGATCAAGTGTGACCTTGAATTACCCCAGACATTTGCTGATCTCATACCGACGACGCCTAACAATGAGTCTCTGGCCGAGTTTTATCGTCTGTTCGAGTTTAAATCTTGGCTGCAAGAATTAGACACCCCGCAAACACCCGCAGCGGCCTCCTCTGACCATATGTCCAATACAGTCGAGGCGGTAAAGCCGACGCCGCCCACCAACTACGAACTCATTCTAGATATCGAGCACCTGCAACAGTGGGTTCAGCGGCTGGAAGCCGCAGAGCTCATCGCCATAGATACGGAAACCACCAGCATCGACTATATGAAAGCCGAGCTCGTGGGGTTTTCCTTTGCCGTCACTTCCGGCGAAGCCGCTTATTTGCCCGTCGCTCATGATTATCCCGGTGCGCCTGAACAGGTGAGCCTGGAAGAAGCATTAGCCGCGCTGAAACCGGTGTTGGCCAATAGCGCGATTGCCAAGGTCGGCCAAAACCTCAAATACGATATGAGTGTGCTAGCACGCTACGGCGTCATCATTAACGGCCCCTTACATGACACCATGCTGCAGTCCTATGTCCTCAACAGTGTGGCGACCCGGCACAACATGGACGCGCTGGCGGGTTTCTACCTCGATCGCAAGACCATTCATTTTGAAGATGTCGCCGGCAAGGGCGCGAAACAGCTCACGTTTAACGAGGTGCCCTTGGAAACCGCTGGCGACTATGCCGCCGAAGACGCCGACGTGACGTTGGCTCTACATCACCACCTGTATCCACAGCTGCAGGCTGCGCCGAGTCTGCTCAGCGTCTACAACGATATTGATATGCCGTTAGTGCGCATACTCTCGCTGATCGAACGTCAGGGCACGCTGGTAGATGGCCGCATGCTCAAACAGCACGGCGCTGAACTGGCGGATCGCCTGAACGAACTCACCCAGCAGGTTTGGCGATTGGCCGGAGAGAATTTCAATCTCGATAGCCCGAAACAACTACAGACAATTCTTTACGACAAGATGGCGCTACCGGTGCTGAAGAAAACACCCGGCGGGCAGCCTTCCACTGCTGAGGCGGTGCTGGTGGATTTGGCCCAAGACTACGAACTGCCGCAAATGATCCTCAGTTATCGCAGTCTGGCCAAACTGAAGTCGACCTATGCAGACAAGTTACCCCTCGATATTCAGCCGGCGACCGGGCGTATCCACACGTCCTATCATCAGGCGGTGGCCGCCACCGGTAGGCTGTCTTCCTCCGATCCAAACCTGCAGAACATTCCGATTCGCAATGCGGAAGGTCGGCGCATACGCCAAGCTTTCGTTGCACCCCCGGGGCGCTCGATATTGGCCGCCGACTACTCACAGATTGAGCTGCGCATCATGGCGCATCTCTCAGGTGACGCGGGCTTAACCCAGGCTTTTGCGGAGAACCAAGACATACACCGCGCTACGGCGGCAGAGGTATTTGGGCTCGCGCCGGATGCTGTTGCCGATGAGCAGCGGCGCAGTGCCAAGGCCATTAACTTCGGGCTGATTTACGGCATGTCTGCCTTTGGCCTCGCGCGTCAGTTGGGCATTGAGCGCGGTCAGGCGCAGGAATATATCGATCTTTATTTCGAGCGATATCCCGGTGTCCGTACGTTTATGGACGAGATCAGGGCCCAGGTGCGGGAACAGCGTTTCGTGGAAACGGTGTTTGGCCGCCGTCTTTTTCTGGCCGATATCAGTTCCAGTAACCACGCGCGCAGGCAGGCGGCAGAGCGTGCTGCAATCAATGCGCCGATGCAGGGAACGGCAGCGGATCTCATCAAAATTGCGATGCTGGCTGTGGACAAGTGGCTGACTGACGATCAGTGCGGTGCCCGCATCATCATGCAGGTGCACGATGAGTTGGTTCTGGAAGTGCCCGAGTCAGAGACGGATCGCGTATCGGAGGCGTTGGCCCAGATGATGTCCTCGGTGGCGCAGCTCGCTGTGCCGCTGAAAGTGGACGTCGGTAGCGGTATCAACTGGGCGCAGGCACACAGCTGACGGGCGGGATATACGCCTTCTGAGAAAGCAGTTCAGCGATGCGCTCGCGCGCTTCATCGACGCCGATGCTTTGGGTGGCCGAGAAAAGCTGGGTGGTGACGAGCGGCATGCCTTGTAAAAACTTATTGGCATCGCGCAACGCCTGCAGTCTCTTGCCGCGGCCCAGCTTGTCGCACTTGGTCAGCAGGATATGGATTGGCAGGTCAGCAGTCGCACACCATTCGATCAACTTGCGGTCCGGCGCGGTAGGTTCGCGGCGGCAGTCAACGGGCAGAATCAGTGCCCGCAGGGTCTTCCGCTCTTCCAGGTAACGCTGAACGGTTTTTTCCCAGTGTTGTTGCAGGGCTGCCGGGACTTTGGCGTAGCCGTAGCCGGGCAAGTCCACCAGGCGGAAATGATCATCCAGGCGAAAAAAGATGATCTGCTGGGTCCGGCCCGGGGTTTTGCTGGTGCGTGCCAAGGCTTTGCGCGACGTAATGGCATTGATCGCGCTGGATTTGCCAACGTTGGATCTCCCCGCGAATGCCACCTCTGCGCCAGTATCGTCCATCCAGTCACGCGGATGGTGTGCAGCACAGTAATACTCGGCCTGTCGCAGCAGTTGAGGTTCGCAGGTGGTTGAAGTCACAGGGTATAATTGCTTTTTCGTCTGGTCACAGGCAGCACGGGTCCCGATGCAGGCCTGCGACTGAATTCCGCACAGGCGTACAGGCCTGGCAGGCGCAGGTGGCCCCGGTCAGCGGGCGCGTTAACAACAGGAGCAGTTTAATGAATCGGTGGGTATCCATCATCACGACCATTTTAATGACTGGTGTCTCAGCTCAAGGGATTGCCGGTGATCCCGCCGCGGGCGAGGCGAAGGCGCAGGCTTGTGTGGCCTGTCATGGGGCGGATGGTAACAGTGTCAATTCAGGCTTCCCGTCGCTGGCAGGACAGGTTCCGGGATATATCGCCGGACAACTGGCTGCCTTCAAATCAGGCAAGCGGGCCAACGCCATCATGATGGGGCTGGCGCAGCCGCTGAGTGCCGAGGACATGGCCGATCTTGACGCGTGGTATGCGTCTCAGACAATCGCGCCGCGAAGTATCAGCGAAGATCAGCTTGCGCTCGCCAGCGAGGGCGAATCCCTCTATCGGGGCGGTTCGGCCGAGCTTGCAGTGCCGGCATGCATGGCGTGCCATGGTCCGGCGGGGCATGGTATACCCTCGAACTACCCGAGGGTCGCAGGCCAGTGGCCCGAGTATCTGGAGGGCCAACTGCTGGCGTTCAAGTCTGGTGAGCGCGCCGGCAAGATCATGGGCCCGATCGCCCACCGGCTGTCGGCGCAGCAGATCCATGCGCTTTCGGTCTACATGTCGGCGCTGCAATAGCGCGATCCACCTGTATCCGGCCGCACTTCGCCGGTACACCAGCCCGCCTGTGTTCAGGTAGCGGCTCCGGAGACCACTATGGCAACCGACAAACTTTGGGGCGGGCGCTTTAGCGGCAGGACCGACCCGACCGTGGAGGCCTTTACCGCCTCAGAACATTTTGACCGCCGGCTCGCGGAATACGACATCGCTGGTTCGCGGGCGCATGCCCTGATGTTGAAGTCCTGTGGAATCATCAGCGAAGCGGATTGCAACACAATCATCGATGGCCTCGAGACCATCTCACAGGAGATCGCGGACGATCGCTTTGTGTGGAGCGCAGCGCTCGAAGATGTGCATATGAATATCGAGGCGCGGCTCACTGAAATCGCCGGCGAGCCCGGCAAGAAACTGCACACTGCTCGTTCGCGCAATGACCAGGTCGCCACGGATATGCGGCTCTTTACCCGCGACGCAATTGATCAGCTGCAGGCCGATCTCACCGCGCTGCAGTATGCGCTCGTTGACCTTGCCGAGGCGGAAGCTGACTCGGTCATGCCGGGGATGACCCATATGCAGAGTGCCCAACCTGTGACCTGCGGTCATCACCTGCTCGCCTGGAACGCCATGCTGGAAAGAGACTGGCAGCGTTTTGGCGATTGCCGCAAACGGGTCAATCTGTCCCCGCTGGGTGTTGCCGCGCTAGCCGGCACCGGGTTTCCCGTCGACCGGAACATGACCGCCGCTACCCTGGGCTTTGAGGGTGTTTGCAGCAACTCCCTGGACGCTGTGTCGGACAGGGATTTCATCCTCGAATTCTGCGGAGCGGTTGCGCTGATGATGGTGCACCTTTCCCGGATGGCCGAAGAACTGGTGTTGTGGGCGTCTCAGCATTTTGGGTTCGTGGATCTGGGAGATCCCTTCTGCACCGGATCCAGCATCATGCCGCAGAAGAAAAACCCTGATGTGGCAGAACTGGTGCGCGGCAGGAGCGGCCGGGCCGTGGGAAACCTGACCGCATTGTTGGTGCTGATGAAGGGGCAGCCCCTCGCTTACAATCGGGACAATCAGGAAGACAAGCAGCCGCTTTTTGACAGTTTTGACAACGCCCATGCCTGTTTGGGGGTACTGGCTGCCATGGTGCCGAATATGATCTTTGACCGAGAACGGATGCGAAATGCTGCGAGCCGCGGGCATGCGACAGCAACAGATCTTGCGGACTATCTGGTGCGCGGAGGATTGGCTTTTCGTGATGCGCACGAACTCGTGGGAACAGCGGTACACCTTGCCGAGTCATCAGGCCGCGAACTTGATGCCTTGTCGCTTGAAGAACTGCGGGGTGTGAGTGATCGAATCAACGAAGACGTGTTTGAGATCCTGACGCTGGAAGGGTCGCTGCACTCACGGAATCACATCGGCGGAACGGCTCCTGACCAGGTGCGCCTGGCCGCCGCGCAGGCCAGGCAGGTTTTGGCAGAACGGTGACTGAGATGGTATTTCTTAAGCTGAGCCGAGTTCGACAGGCGGCCGCACTCGCCCTGGTGGCGCTTGCGCTGGGCGCTAGCGTGCTGAGCGCAGGCTGCGGCCAGAAAGGCCCGCTGTATCTTCCTGAAACGCCCGCCTCAGAAGAGTCCGAAGACAGCGACAGTTAATCCGAACGTGGATCACTTCGGATATCGACAGGATCGGCTGTACGCAGAGGAGGTCCCGCTTTCGGCCATCGCCGAGCGTGTCGGGACGCCGTGTTATGTCTACTCGCACGCCACCCTGGAACGCCATTATCGGGTGTTCGACGAGGCCTTTGGTGACTGGCCGCATCATATCTGTTTCGCTGTCAAGGCAAACGGCAATCTCGCCGTCCTTCAGGTGCTCGAGCGTCTTGGCGCGGGTTTCGATATTGTCTCCGGAGGAGAGTTGGCTCGGGTCCTTGCCGCCGGCGGTCGTGCCAGCAATGTGGTTTTCTCAGGGGTCGGCAAGTCTAGCGATGAAATCGCAAAGGCCCTGACGGCCGGCGTCCGGATTCTGAGCATTGAGTCCGGGGAAGAACTTGAACGGGTGAATGCGGTTGCCCTCTCCCTTGGCCACAAAGCGCCAATCGGTATTCGGATCAACCCCGATGTGGATCCAAACACTCACCCGTATATCGCCACCGGTCTTCGAGAGAACAAGTTCGGGGTGCCGGCAGCGGACGCGCCAGAACTTTACCGAAAAGCCAGTGCGATGGCGGGGATTGAGGTCGTCGGGATCGGCTGCCACATCGGCTCGCAGCTGACCGAGATTGCCCCTTTTTGCGATGCCGTGGAAAGAGTCCTCGATGTGGTGGATACCCTTGCCCAGGACGACATCAGGTTGTCACATCTGGATCTGGGCGGCGGAGTGGGTATCCGGTATTCCGACGAGACGCCACCTGATCCGAAAGACTATGTGCAGGCGATTCTCGCTATCCTCAAGCGTCGAAACTGCGATCTCGCCGTGACACTGGAGCCGGGCCGCGCGATTGCAGGAAATGCGGGCGTGCTGCTGAGTTCTGTGGAGTACATCAAGTCCGGGCCCGAAAAAGATTTTGTGATCGTCGATGCCGCAATGAATGATCTGCTGCGTCCGGCTTTGTATCAGGCCTGGCATGAGGTAGTCCGGGCAGATCGTGGCCCGGACCGCAAGATGCTGACATGCGATGTTGTGGGACCGGTCTGTGAGACGGGTGATTTCATTGCCCGCGACCGCCAGTTAGCGGTCGCGCCGGGCGATCTGGTTGTGGTCCGTTCGGTGGGAGCTTACGGTTTCGTCATGGCATCCAACTACAACACCCGACCGCGCCCGGCTGAGGTAATGGTGGATGGTGATCAACTTTACGTGGTCCGCGAGCGTGAGCAGACCGCCGATCTTTTCTCGGCGGAAACGCTGCTGCCGTGATCATTTGTTTGTGTTTATGAATCTGCTGTCCGACAGACCGGCCAACCCGACCTTTGTTTATGTCACGCTGATCTTGTGCGCAGTGGCGAGCGTGATCGCCTCGGCCTGGTGTATTCATATTGACGACGTCATCAATAACGATGGGGTGGAATATATCCGCGCGGCAGAGCAATTCGCCGCCTGGAACTGGGCAGGCGCATTTGCGGTGCACCAATGGCCCTTCTTCTCCTTTTTGATGTGGGCGACAGGCACAGCGCTCGGTACCAGTTATGAGACGGCCGGCCAGTTGCTCAACACCTTTTTCTTCACCTTGTCCTCGTTGCTGTTCGTAGGCGTGGTGCGGGCCTTTGGCGGGACCTCCCAGCGATTGACGGCGTTAGCGGCACTGGTTGCCGTGCTGCATCCTGCTTTTAATGAGTATCGAGCCTTTATCATTCGCGACGCGGGATATCTTGCGTTTTATCTTCTGGCACTATTTTTTTTGGCAAAGTCCGTCCAGGTTTGGAGGTGGCGTTATTCGGTCTTCGTGGTGTCAGCGCTTTTGGTCGCCAGTATTTTTCGGATCGAAGGCGCAGTATTTCTGCTGTCGGCACCGCTTCTGATCATGACTGCCCGGGGTGAAAATGGCGGTTCTCCCTGGACACGCCTGGTGCTGACCGTGATGGCGGCGGCGGTGCTGGCATTGGTATTGGGCTGGTGGCTGATTGCACCGGGCGGTGGTGCTGTCGCAAATGTTGCGGCCAGTTCGCCGCTGGACGTGATCGGTACGGCATGGCATGAGATAACAAGCAGTGTGTCTCACAAAATTGCGGTGCTGCGAACGGAGTTTTTAGGGACCTATGCCGCCGAATATGCCTGGACCCTGTTTGTTTTTGCCGTGATCATGATTTTGTTGTCGGCTACTTTCTCGCAGCTCACCATCCCGTGGGTGTTACTGGCCTTCGGGGGGCTTGCGGTCGGCGTGCGTTTCCCACGCAAACCCCTGAACCGGATCTGGCTGACACTGGTTGGGATGCACCTCGCGATATTGCTCGTCTTTGCGGTCATCAAGCTATTTCTAGCCACGCGTTACCCGTTGGCGCTTGCCGTTACCATCCTGATCCTGATCCCCTTCGCGCTTGAGCGCGTAGCCCAGGCGATTCGATGGCACGAGCTCAAAACACCCGCACGCGTACTGACGGTGGTCTTATTGTTGTGGGCCGGGGGTGAGAGTATCAGCGGCCTAGATAACGCGACTCGGGCAAGTGCAATTAAAGATGCTGGGTTATGGCTGAAAGATCGGGCGACTATGCCGCAATCCCTCGTAACGAACGATCGACGCTTAGCATACTACGCTGCTAGGCACGGGGATCTTGAATATATAGAACACCGATATGCACGGCTCCAGCTGGGTCTGACAGAATGGAAATGGTGGACGAAAGGCTCGTATTTAGCGTTACGCCTGACTCGCGACGACAAAGCGAGAGAGGATTTATTCTCCGAGGCGCTGGGGAAGTCGCCGGTAAAGGTTTTTTCGAGGGAATCAGGCGACCGCGTGCTGGTCTACAGAATTTATGAATGAGCTTTCGCTCGGAGAGTCTCCGAGTAGATTTGCTGATCGAGTGAGTCGGGGGTGATCGTCCTGATCATTTTCGCTTCCACCTACATGGCAGCAGACACCAATGCTTAATGATGCTGCATCCGATCCGTCAGCTCCCGCATGCCGTCCACAGACAGGTTCTCAAAATACATCCGGTGCCACAGCTCCAGGTTGAGCAAGATCCACAACCTAAAGTTGTGATCGGCTTTGCCGCTGAGGTGCTCATCGAGCAGCGTTTGAATCGCGGCGGCGTCAAATATTCCCGCTTGGATAAAGCGCGACTCGGCAAAAAGATTCCTTAAAAAATGGCTGAGGTCATTGCGAAGCCAGAGCGCAATGGGAAAACCGAAGCCCTGTTTCTCCCGATAAACCAGTTCTTTGGGCAGATATCTTGAGGAGACCGACCGCAGGATATGTTTCAGTTTCATACCCTTGAGCTTCATGTTGCCCGGAATGCCCGCAGCATACTCAACCAGTCTGTGATCCACCAGGGGAGAACGGTTTTCCAGTGAATGGGCCATGCACATGCGATCGGCGATCACGAGCAGATGGTCGGGCATCCGAGTCATGAGATCGGTATAGAGCATCCGGTCAACTAGTTCGTTGACATTGTGTGCGTCAAAGTGGGCGAGGATTTTTTCCCGCGAGTCCTGTGCATCGAATGTGGCCTGGGCCTTTTCGGTAAAGAGCGAACGTTTTGCATCATCCGTGAAACGCAGAAAGCTCATACTGTGCGCATAACGGTCTCCCCGGTCGCGCAGGGACATCTCATTTAGCCAGCGCGCTTTTTGTGCGATGGTCTTGTACTGGAAGGTGTCGGGGATCAGTCGAATCAGGCGCGACATGACATTTTGACGCAGCCAGCGCGGCATCACCGCGTAATAGTCGGCCAGCCGCTGCCCGGCGAAACGGTCGTAACCAGCGAAACTTTCGTCACCGCCGTCGCCGGAAAGAGCGACTTTGACGGTACGCCGCGCAAGCTGGGCAACGAGATAAACGCCGACACCAAAAGGATCAGACGGTTCATCCATATGATGAATCATGGCCGGGATCTTGTGGATCATGTCTGACTCGACTATTTCCTCATGCGCCTCCATCCCGTAGCGCTCAGCAACCATCCGTGCGTAGGGCAGTTCATTGAAAGACTGTTCTTTAACGCCGATGGAAAAGACCGGAACCGGCTGATCCTGAAGCGTTGCCATCATTGCCGAGACCGTTCCGGAATCGATACCGCCTGACAGGAAGGCGCCGACCGGCACGTCGCTCAGCATATGTGACTCCACGGTCTCCCTCAGGGTCTGATGCAGCCCTTCTTCGATCTCCCTTTCTGAGCCGGGGTGCTTTTTTAGGAAGTCGATATCCCAGTAGCGATCTACTTTGACCGTCTGGTTTTCAAATACCAGACGGCTGCCCGCAGGCAGTTTGTGAATATCCTTGAAGAATGTGAACCCATCAGGCATGAAGCGCAGCGACATGTAGTGCCACAGTCCTTCGAGTTCCATCTGCGGCTCAATGAGTTTAGAGGCAAGCAGACCCTTGACCTCGGAAGCGAAAGTAAAGGCGCCTGATACGTTACTGAAGAACAGAGGCTTTTGGCCCATATGGTCACGAGCGAGCAGCAGTCGCTCGCGCGCCCGATCCCAGAGCGCAAAGGCAAACATGCCTTGCAGATGCTTGACGCAGTCATCGCCATGCTCCTCGTAAAGATGAAGGATGACTTCCACATCCGTGGCCGTGCGGAAGCGGTGACCTTTTTCCGAAAGCTCTTTACGGAGAGACGGGCTGTTGTAGATCTCTCCGTTGCACACCAGCACGAGGGAATCGTCTTCATTCAGGATCGGCTGGTGACCTGTCGCAAGATCGATGATGCTGAGGCGGGTCTGTGCCATCGCCATGGGACCATGTCGGAAAAACCCCATGTCATCCGGCCCCCGGTGCACGAGTGAATGGGCCATGGACTCAATGAGCGCACGCTGATCAGGGTCTGGACTCAGGATTCCCGCAATTCCGCACATGTTGTGGTGAGATCGTCAGTTGATTGGGCTTATGCGTCTCCCGAGGCCACAGACTCAGACGCAACACCGTGCTCGGGACAGACAGATTGTACGGTCTTTGGCGCACCCTGGTGCATGGGATAATCAGATGATGAGGCAACAGTCCGCAATGGTTATCAGACAAAGTCTTCCGCGTCTGATGACAGGGCTTGCTTCTTCATTGTTCCTGATGGCTGGCCTGATGTACCTGGTGGAGCGCACCGGCACCGAGGTGAATCTGGCGATGGTTCTTGAGTTGCTGAAGGCCATCTCGCCAGGCGTACTGCTGGGGTACACGCTGATCGTGCTCGCGAACACTCTCGCCCGCACCGTACGCTACCGCTTGCTGCTCGATACGCGACCCGATGCCCCGAAAACAGACTTTGGTCCTTTGCTCGTGGTAACAGCAGTGCGCAACATGGTGGTGGATCTGCTGCCCGCCAGGATCGGCGAGTTAGTCTTTGTGGGCTTACTGAAAAGGGCCTGTGCTACTCCCGCCGCCTCGGGCCTCGCTGCGGTAGCGCTTAGTTTGCTGCTCGATATCGTGGTACTCGTTCCTTTGCTTTTGGGAGTGGCGCTGGTGCCGCTGACCGGACCCGCCCTGCGCGAGGGTTCGTTCCCGGCCGCAGTGCTATTGACCACGTTAAGTATGGTGGTTGCGCTCGTTCTGTGGCCAGGGTTTCGGCTAATGGCGAGGTGGTGCCGAAGCATAGGCACCAACAGGCCGCGGTTACATCGAGCCGTCGCTTTCTTGTTGGATATCGCCGACGCCCTAAACCGGTCACGGCATGGCGGGACCTTGGGAAGGGCGCTTGCTATTACCGTGGTGATCCGCTTTCTCAAATACAGTGGTCTCACACTTCTTTTTTATGCTGTCGTCTCGGGTCCCGGGGTACAGGATATTGATGCGGTCGTGACCGATGTTGTTGCGGCGCTGGTGGCATCGGAAGTGGGCGCCAGTCTGCCGATACCGACCTTGATGGGTTTCGGGGCTTATGAAGCAGGCGGTGCAGCGGCCTTGGGTCTGTTGGGATACCCCCTGGCTCTGGCCCTGTTGGTGCTGCTAACAGTACATATAGTTAGCCAAATACTGGACTACGCTATCGGCGGAATCTGTCTCGTGGTGTTTTTTCTCATCAGTCCCGGCAGGAGAGATCGCCGACGCAGTGAAAACGCTAGCGTGTCCGCACCATCGCACGGGAGATGGAGCTACATCGGGGCCGCAGCGCTGACCCTGGTGTTGGCAGGAGGGTTGCTGGTTTACCAGCTGGATCGGGTTCGCTCTGTGCGGTCCCTCGTAGCGCCCCCCGCCGGGGGAATCACGGTGTCTCAGGACGCCGCGGCAACCCCGCCGGACGGGCTAGATGGCTGGGTTGTCTGGAGTTCAAACCGGTATGGCAATCACGACATCCTCAGGATGCATCTTCAGGGTCGGCATATCAGCCGGCTGACGGATCATCCCCATACCGAAACATTCCCGCGAATTTCTCCTGACGGAAGGTCCATTGTTTTCATGCGCTCAAGGCAGCCTTGGGTATCGTTGCGTGACCCGGTCAATTGGGACACCTATTTGTTGAATCTCGATAGTGGTCAGGAACGCTTGCTTGCCGAGTACGCAGGTACTCCCAGTTGGTCTACAGATGGCCAACATGTCTATTTCCAGCGCCGTGGATCGGCGTTCGTTGAGTATGAGTTATCTAGTGGCAAAGAGCGCGTGCTACTTCGCTCCGGTGTAGGAGGTATTCCGGCTGGGGTGGAGTTGCAGACACCTTCATTCAACGCTGAAACCGAAGGGTTGGCATCAACCTGGCGCGGGACCCAACGAAAGACCGTGATCAATTACTCCAACGGAACGACGATATCGATCGGAGGGGGCTGTCAAATCACCTGGTCTCCGCGAGGGCGGTTTGTCTATTGGGTCGATCGTGGTGGATTGATGGAGAACCGACTGTATCGACAGATCCCGGGTAAGGACATGGTTGAGCCATGGCTCGACCTTCCCGCACCATACAGCCATGAGTATTTTCCCAAACTAAATCGGGGGGGACGGTATCTCGTGCTAGGAGCCAGCGCCGGTGGTCATGAGCACGATGTTGCCGATTATGAGATTTTCCTTTGGCAAGTCGGAGCGCCTGCCGATCAGGTGCAACGGTTGACATTCCACAGCGGCAACGACAACTGGCCCGATATTTATACAGACTAGATCACTTCGCGAGGGCTCTCGGGAACTAACGTGAATCGGTGCTGGAACTGAAAATACGAAAATAATATGGCCAGCGAGTAATTGTTAGTGGCGCTATAGAGAACGAACGCAGCAGGATACTCTGGCCGCTTACGTTAGTGGGATCGAGGCGAAGCCGTTTACAGTCACCAATGCCCACTGGTAACACAAGTGAGTTTTCCCCTGACTCAAAACTGGTCGTCATCGACGATAGGCCCAGCTGGTCAACGAAGCGACCGCCATCGGACCAGAAGAACTGCAAAATTCCCGGACCGTCACTGTGCATGTTGATCTTGAGAAGATTATTCGTTTGAAAATATTTACAAACGGATGGGGTGAAATAAATCTGCCCGTCGTTGCTCGTTGTCCGAATATGCCAGCCGCTCTCGTCGATGCTTAGTTCAATATTTTCTGTGTCCAGAATCGACGTTGCCGTTGTTAGGTCTAGGTGCCGAAAGCTCTCTCCTAAACCCAACACTTTAGCCGGAGGATCGTAATAAGGAATAACAAACCGCCGTAGCCCGTCGATATGAACCGCGAAAACGATACCTATCGCGATTACCGGAAGTATGGGGATACGGACTGCTCCAAGGGTTGAGCCGAACACTAACAAGGGACGCCATCGCCTGAATACCCGTGAAGCGTTTATTTTTTCGACGCAGGCCAAGAAGAGCAGGATGGGGCATATGAGGATCGGTAGCAGGTATTTCCCCTGGATTTGAATTTCTTTGCTCCACTCGTAAAGTGTATAGGCAGCGAATTGAAGGACGATGGCCAGGAAAAGAAGGCTCTCAAATAACAGCCTTTTCAAATCGCCCGCTCGTGCGCCTCGGACAGTGACGAGCAAAACACCTATCCAGCGTACCGGAACATATACGGAACCAACCATGAGCGCCGTGGTATAGAGCAGGTATTGTGGGAGCCCCAGCCGAAGACGCAGCCAGTCCAAGTTACCAATAGAAGCAACAAGCGTCTCGTCGAGAAAGTGGTCGTAATTTCGTAGGATCAGATCAGCGAGGGAAACCCCCTCCTTGGCGAAACTGCGTATATGTCCTGGATCTACCGATAGATACTGTGTGCTGATGGTTTTCCCGATGTTGAATAGCAGCGGATCGTTCCAGCCGTAGTGCCAGATATTGAAGCCGATCCACCAACCCCCTCCCAGCATGATCCCGACACCCACCAGCATGATGGAGAGAAGCCGTTGTCCTGCCGAGGGTCGTGCAAACAGTAAAAGCACAAGCCCAGCAATGGGCAGGAACACCCATGCCGTGAACTTGGACAACAGGACAAGGCCGATGGCGGTTCCGGTCAGTAATGCGAGCGTTGGATCAACGGGTCCGCGCAGTAGACGAATCAGGCAATAGGTCAGGAACGTAACCGAGAAGATAGCTGCACTGTCGTCATTCAGATGGGAGGCGATAAAAACAAACTGTGGCAGTAGGCCGATGAGCAGCACACCGCCCACCGCTAACCACCGGTTGTTGAGGTACCGGTGTAGCGCCGCGAAGATCAAGCCCAAAGTCAGAGCGCACAGCAGAGCCGAGCCTGCGCGAAACAGTATCCGCAGTTCGATCTCGGTCCAAGAGAGTAAGCGCGCCGCTCCTGCAGCGACGAGATACGACAACGGCGGACGCAATGCCCGGGTGGAGCCGTAGGCCGTTATGTGCAGTTTTGGAGCGTCCTCGGGCAGGATAGCAAGTCGGCCCTCGGTGTAGATAAAGCGGGCGCCATCGAAGTGGGCATCGTAGTCGGGCCCAGCGCCGTACGGTAGAGCAATGGCGGTTGCGAGGTAATAGACAAGAAAGGCGAAAAAAACCAGCAAGGCGCCTTTCTTGGCGGAGTAATCAGGATGGAGGTTTACCAATGTTGTCTACCGATGGCGCCGGCCCGCGTGCCGCATCCGGGTCACGCGCAAGGGTAACAGGTATCCTGAAGTCGTGTCAGCGAGACCCGAAGCGCCAACGCACGACGCCAATGACGCTGGCCTGCGCCCCGCGTTCTGCCCGGTGCAAGGGTTCGTCGCGCAGGACCATGTAGGTAATGAACTGGGCGCGCTTACCAATTGGTTTGCGATAGAAGAACTCGAGACTGGTTTCAAGACCATTAGGAACGAGGCTGGTGCGTGTTGAATTGAAACCGACCCTTGCGCGCATGGGGTCCCAATAGGGCGTGCTGACTTCCACATCGCCACCAATCGTTCTCAGTGGCTGCGACACTCCGAAGCCCAGTTGATCACCCCGGCTGAAAACATGCCGTCCCGCGAGGCCCATTCCCCAACTGTTGCTCTCGATCTGCGAAAAATTGCTGAGCAGGCTTTTTTCGCAGTCATCGGCAAAGGTCAGTCCATGGGTATATTTGCCGATCAGCGACCAGTGTTTTGCAAAGTCCAGATGTCCCCTAAGCACGGTGAAGAAGGTTTGGGCGTGTGAGGCACTCAAGGCCCCACCCGAGGCACCGCCAAGCAGATTGCCTTCCTCTTCCATCAGTCCGAGTGTTGCGCCTACGCCAAAGGCCTTTCCCACAAGGCCAAGGTGAACCGAGGAGGTATCGCTTTGCAGGCCATAGCGATTCCCGTCGTCCACCGAGGCGAAGGACACGCCTGATTGCAGACCGCGTTTTGGCGCGTAGGCGATGGCGCCGTGATACCCCTTGGCAGTGAAACCGAAAAAGGGATTCGAAAATGCGTCTGACCGAAAGCCGCCAACGAGTTGTCCAGCCGTACTCTGGGCACTCAGGCCGTGATCAAAAAGCGCCAGTGGCTGATTGAGCCCAAAGGCAGTGTACAGGTTACTCTCGTGGTTCGTCTGGATACGCATCCGGACGGGACGGCTTTGTTCATTCGTTAAGGGGTCATCAAAAGAAGAAGGCGCTTGGGGACGGTCGGCCCAATACACTGCACTGACTCTGAAATCGCTTCGTTCGATAAGCGTCTCGCCAACTTCCTCGGTATCCAGTTCCTGAACCACAGACTTGGCCGACGGTCCGGGGTTGCGCACACTGATGCGGGTCTCCAGATCGAGCTCGTAGGTACGACCGAACTCGTCCAGCACCAGAGTCTCATCGAGGTCCGAACTGTTCCCGATTAGCGCATAACCCACACCGCCGACCACCAGGGCAGCAAGCGCTACGCCGGCTCCGCCACCAGAACCGCCACTGCCCGAGCCGCTGCTATCTGTGTCGGTCGAGTCCCCAGATGATTCACTGTCATCAGAGGTCGACTCGTCACCGTCTTCCGTCGAAGCATCGCTATCGTCTGATTCTTCCTCCTCGACAGGAGCCGTGATGATGCCGATTGGTGCAAGAGCGGCTTCGATATTAAGTGCTCCGACTCCAGTCTGGCTGTCAATTCCGGCTGGGCCGATATCGGTCGCGGTGGTTCTCAGAATCTGAGCGACCTGCGTGGCGGTGAGCCCCGGAGAGTGGCTCCAGATTAGCGCGGCGGCTGCGGCTACCTGCGGCGCAGCCATCGAGGTCCCCGTAACCCGGAAATAGGCGTCATCGCTCAGGTTGCCCGCCGCCAAAATTTTCTCTCCCGGGGCGGTAATAAAGTTGGTCTCATGGCCTTGTGCACCGTTACTGAAAAACGATCGGTTGCCCGCGCCATCATGAGAGCCCACGATCAACCCTGCACCACCCAACGTGTCGAAGCTACTCGCGGGGCTAAAGGGACTGGCCTCTCCCCTGTTTCCGGCGGGCGCGATGATAAGCTTCCCTTTGGCCACTGCGGACTGGAATGAATCAAACTCTTCCGTGGAGGTTGATGTACCCACTGTCTCGAGCAGAATGATCCTGACACTCGGGTTAGCAGCAGCATAGTCGACCCCCTGACTGATCAGGTTCCCAGTGGTTTCGTTTTTGTCATCAGTTATCTTGACCGGCAATACCCGGGCGCTCGGTGCAATACCACCTACTCCAACACCATTCCAGTTTCCGACGATAATCCCAGCGGAAGCCGTACCGTGTCCTTGGGTGACCGACGCTTCATCATCAAAAGGATCGTTGTCGTCGTTAACAAAGTCATAACCTCCCGGTGCAATTTTTCCCACCAGATCGACATGGGTTGCACGAATCCCTGAGTCAAGGTCTGCGACGACCACACCTGCGCCGAGAAGACCAGCGTTCCACGCGGGCACGACCTTGATACCAGCAAGATAGGGCTGGTTCAGGTATTCGCCTGACTCGACATCAGGGCTGGCTCCGGTAGCAGTAACGCCAAGAGCAAGCAGTACGCCTATTATTTTTGAAATGAAAAGGTGTTTCATGACGTCGATACATGCGGGGACGAGACTTCCTGCGGATGATCGCGGAAGAAGCCGTCTTTTCCAGGAAACCAACCTTAGTGAGATCAATAACAAGTTTCAAGTGCTATACGGGATCTTGGCCGGACTCTTTAAGTGCGAGCTGCCCCGATTTTCTTGCAGAGAAGTCCGGTAAGGTGCTGTTACGCAACTCGGCGCTCTTTTCGAAGCGCAAACACGATTCCCCCGAGAATGCCCTGCGACAACGTTAAACCATAAGCCAACCACGCAAAAGCCAGAGCCTGAAAGTTCTCGATCCCATAAAGGGAAAAAAGAAATACAAATACTGTCTCCCGAACCCCGATGGCATTGATGGAGATCGGCAACATCATGATGAAGAGAGCGACCGGGATAATTAAGAACATCGATTCGACCGGTACCTCAATGCCGATGGATCGCGCGATCAAGATAAAGCAACCAACTACATTGATCTGAAGCAGCACTGACAGGATTAAGGCGCTCAGTACGGCTGATCGC